>Ga0163147_10000081_pt1 | contig 125498 bp, 99 predicted proteins | sample OliLakLV19MP6G1_FD_148597 | JGI IMG/M metagenome (GOLD analysis project Ga0163147, IMG submission 148597) | Freshwater microbial mat bacterial communities from Lake Vanda, McMurdo Dry Valleys, Antarctica- Oligotrophic Lake LV.19.MP6.G1 | ecosystem: Environmental > Aquatic > Freshwater > Lake >... | reverse complement strand
ATCTATTTCATAGAGTATTGTTTGGCCCTCGAGTTTGCCGTAGAAATAGTATTCAGCATCAGACACATTATCGGGGTCTTTGCTGTCTTTTTTACAGCTTGAAAAAAGGACGATGCCCATCAGCATCATAAATAGGAGAAAAGAGATTTTTGAAAACATGGTTAAGTTATTTTGAATTTTTAGGAAAACGGGGAAAGGGTAAAATACTTACCCATTCGCTTGGGCTTCGGTGTTGAACGTAATCCCATTGGGCAAATAAGACTGCCCCTGTCCGTTCAGGCTTTTACCATTCATCTCCTTCAATTTTCGATTTGTAACCGCGTTTTCAAATTTTTTTAACCCCTTTTGAAAAACCTCATAGGTTTAAAGAAAAAAACCCTTCCCGGAAATAACCGGGAAGGGGCGGCAGGATTTTGGGTGTCACGAATTGTACCAATTTACACTAGTTTTTTTGTGAAAATTCGTGCAATTCGTGGCAAACCCCTTACTGTTTCACAAACTTCTCCACGGCAAGCACCTTGCCGTCTGACACTACTTGCAGTAAGTAGAGGCCATTGGGCAATGCACCCACTTGTACGGTTTGTTGTGTGCTGCCAGGTTCGGTTTTTTGTTCAAATACGAGCCCTCCTGTGAGGTCAGTGATGCGGAAGTTCATGCCGAGACTGGCTGGTTCAGGTAATTCGACGCTGAAATCACCGGCATTCGGATTCGGGAAGATACGGATACGCTGTAATGAAATCGGTTGTGCTGTGCTGACCATCCTATTCGTACAGAATTCGATGTTATCAATGCTTACCGACCTATTGGCCGTTTCAATTTCACTTTGAAGGCAAACCACTAAAATGTGCTTCGTCGGGTCAAGCGCAATAGGAACAGCAATGGAAACATTTTTCCAACTGACAAATGATGTATCAAACACTTGATTATAAAGGACCGGAGGCGTTGGATCACCTAACAAATCCGATTCCATTGGAAAAGAGGGGCAAAAGTAAGGCCATCTATGGGCATGTAAGGATGCTTCTTATCAAGACCGATCTAAGTAAAAAGCCGCTTGAATCAACGCTTAACCCCAACAGCGTTTTGGTCGGATACCGGTCTGAGCATTTCCTCCAATGCCATTTGGATTCGGTTGTGGGTCATTTCAAGAGACGCGGCGGTAATCAAGCCCATATTCCAATCACGTTGGACCATGTTGAATTGCGCTTGTAACAAAAAATATGGCTCGCCCAAATCTTCGCAGAGCGCTAAGGCTTCTTTGGTTTTGCGCTCTTTCAGCAGTTGCAAAATCCGGGACTTTACCGCGTCTTGATCCCCTTTTTTGACACCCAGGATTTCGTAATCAATAGTAGACCGAATTTCAGCCCATCTGCGAAAATCAATGTCTTTGGCGATATAATGTTTTTTCGCTTCTTTCAAACGGGCAAGCAACGGTATTGCATTAGGGTCACCTGAGGAAATGAGTAAATTTAAAGTTTCCTCTGTGTCTGCTTCGATTTTCTGCTGAAGTTGGTCTTGCAAATCCTCCAATGATTTCGGCGTTGAGATTTCCTTTTGGGCCATTTCGAGCATTCCGAAATGAAGCCGGTTGTGTTTGAGATACCATTGTTCTTTTTCTGCTCTGCCCTCTGGTTTGTCCTGCATCAAGCGGTCGAAACAGCTTTGCATCATTTCTGCTTCCGGCTTGCCAGTTTTTGAAAAAAGAGTTAGTGCTTCCTGGGTTTTTCCCTCATTGAGGAGGGCTTGGATTTGTTCGTAAAAGGTGGGCATGTGGATTGTTTTTTAAGATTTTTTTGAGGCAACTCGCCCAAAGTCTTTCATCGCGACGACAAGTAGATTTTTCTACCAAACAATAAGACAACGATCAATCCTAGCATCGGGACCGAAAGTGTCGCTACCCAGTAGCCGAATTGCTCGTACAAAAATGCGATGGGCGCCCAAATACGAACCTGCTCTACCTCAGTGGCATCCGCTGGTGGAGCATACTGCATTTCTGTCTCGTCAGTTGCTTTCATTTGCCGGAAATTTATTAAGGCCATAAAGCCAAAGACTAAAAACAAAGCAATAGAAAGACATAGTCCAGCTAAATCCGTTGTTGCCCAAAGTGGAAGGCTTAGGCAAAAGAGTGCAATAGCGCTAAATGCTATGGCTTGCATCAATAGATAATTTCGTTTGTTCATGGTGATTTTAAAAAAAATTGGTTTGCGAGTTTTCAGTTGCCATAGTGGTCGTACGACTTTGATCTCATCTTACTGCCCGAAGGGCAACCACCTCGATTAAGTAAGCCGCGATAACCGCCATGGTGGCCGTTCGCGCCAATACGTTCAGGAAAAAACGCCTGCCACGTGGACTGTCTTTTTTGAGCACCAGATGATAGGATACGAACCCCGTCAGTTTCAATACATAACCAAGCAGGCACAGTCCACATAGCGCGAGTTCAATGCTAATAAAAATGCGTTGGAAAGGTTTTTTTCACTATTCTTTTGCCATTCATCTCCTTCAAGTTTCGGTTTGTAACCCCGTTTTCAAATTTTTTTTGACCCTTCTTGATAAACCTATGAGGTTTCAAGAAAAACCCCTTCCCGGAAATAACCGGGAAGGGCAACAGGATTTTGGTGCCACGAGTTGTACCTATTTACACTAATCTTTTCGTGAAAATTCGTGCAATTCGTGGCAAACCGTTACTGCTTCACAAACTTCTCCACGGCCAGCACTTTGCCGTCTGCCACCACTTGAAGGAAGTAGAGACCATTAGGCAAAAGCCCCGCCTGAACGGTTTGCTGCTTGCTTCCGTACTCGATGGCTTGCTCCTGCACAAGTCGACCTGCGAGGTCGGTGATGCGGAAGTTCATGCAGGACTGGGCAGGCTCGGGTAATTCGACGGAGAACGTGCCAGGGTTGGGGTTGGGGAAGATGCCGAGGGAGATGTTTTGATAGATAGATGAAGTGCCCGAGGTAACGATTCGTTGATACTGGGGCTTCCCGCTATAGCCCATACTTTCGTCCCAATGCCTGATAATTGTACAGCTGGAATCCGCAGGTTTCCAGGAAAACAGATCCCATTGATTGTTTTGGGAACTTTCGCCGTAGAAAATTCCGAATATGTCCGTATACCGAATTGTTCTACCTATGGTCGAACCCTCACAACCAAAATCAGGTAGGTGAGTGTACTCGATATTTTCTGTATCTTCCCTGCCATTCATTCTATAAAGGTGATGGTCAATGCCGATGACCTCAGAAACTGGAGCAGTATAATCATAGCTAAAAAACTCTGATGAAGCCTTTGACTTGATAATTTGTCCATCCAAGGTCATGACATAATGATGGAAATGATACGGGCTTGTTGGATCAGTGGGAGAAATAATAGTAAAATAATCGCGATAAACATAAAGGCGATCAATAGACGGTGCAAATATCCGCCATCTTCGAATGCCTCCATCATTACCACCTGCATAAGGCACGGAAAGAATTTCTGCATCGCTCCCATCTTTATTGATAGCGTGTACTTGGAGGTAACTTTTACCTCCAAAGTAAAGCTTACCGTCAGATGCTTCTACCAGGTCTGTATTCCCCCCATTATTATTTGAAATTTTCCAAAACTGACTTCCGTCATTTTTTAATCGGTAGATTGCATCCCGAATACCATATAAATACCCGTCACTGCCCTCAAATAATTGATACATGGATTTGGGCAAAATGTGCTGAAAATCAGTACCGTCCGGGTTCATTCGAAAAACAGCCCCCAATCCGTTAGGACCACCCTCTTTCAAAACCCCGTAAATATGTCCATCGCTTCCCTGGAACACGATAGACGGGGCTCGGCCTATTGCTAGATCGTCAAATTTTTTTATCGGCTTAAATTCAGCGCCATTCGCCGAACATTCCCATACCAAACCTCCGGAATAATCCGAGCCCAACGGGCCAGATTCTGATATGCCGATGATTTTGCTTTGTGCTATAAGTGCTTGAGAACTTGTTAGCATTAAGCATCCCAACATAAATAAAAAAGTAAGATTGGCTTTCATGGTTGAGGAATTGAAAATTCTGCCCAAACCAATTTTTTGAGGCTCGGGCAGAATTTTAATTAAAATTTCTACTGCTTCACAAACTTCTTCACTACCAGCACTTTGCCATCTGCCACCACTTGCAGGAAGTAGAGGCCATTGGGTAAAAGGCCTGCTCGTACGGTCAATTTGGACATGGCACTATCGTTGTCTGTGTCATATCTGTGCAGCCATTCGCATCCATTACTGTTAGCGTGTATGTGGTGCCTAATGGACCAGGAGCAGGGATATCTGTTATGGTGGGTGTTGTAGCCGTTTGAGGTTGACCGTTAATATCAGTCCACGACCAAGAATAAGTAAGCGGGCCGCAGTTGCCAAAAGAGCACGGGCCCTCCTGTCCGCTCAGTGTGATCGGTTCTCCTTCGCAGGGGCAGATCGGCACCGGGCAACAGATTTTGGCTATCGGTTCACAGACTGTCACACAAACTTTATTGGACGCGACCGTAAAACAGCCATCGAAACAGGTCACTGTATAACAGGCACTGGCAGATGCGAAGACCGTGTTCAATGTGTTCAGAAAATCTCCAAACCCTACCAGTAGGCCGTTGGCGTACCATTCGTAGGTACAATTTGGGTCAGGGTTTTGAACGCTCAAAAATGAATTACCTCCTTTGCAAATGGAGCTGGGAACAGCTGTAATCACTGGCGGAGGCGGAGGTGTTTTCAGGCAAACTCGCAGCTCATTGGTATGGCACGGTGGGCAAGTCGAATTAGGGTTCAAGGGTCGGCATTCTATGCGGTACATGATATTCGTCTCTCCTAAAGGCCACATATAGGGCGAGATCATGGGCTGGGAATGGGGCAAAATGCCTGTGTTTTGGTTTGAGTTGCTGCCGCCCATGTTGTTCCAGAAACCCGGTTGGGTATTGGGGTACATAAACTGCCAAACGGGGTTGCAATTCAGGAACAAAGTAGGATCTACCATCTCGATCGCGGCATCATTGCCCGGACATATGATGTAGTGGTCGGGATTGTTATCAGGATCGGGCATGAGGTTGATCAGGTTGCCAGGACTACTGCCCGTTATAGAGCCGCAAACCGGTCTTTTGTCCACCCTGATACAGGTTTGCGTTGTATATGCCGGACAAGCACAATTGGTGATGACCGCTTTGAAACACATATCCATCGTACCCAAGGGATAGATGAAACTGGTCAAATTGTCATAGGAGCTGCCTAACGGATTTCCATCGAGACACCATGTGACATTCACCGTTGAACCGATATTCTGCAATACCCAGGCCGGTCCATTCAATGAAACATTCAGTAGAACGAAACTACCCTCACAAATCGGGCCGGGCGGATTGATTACTACGCTGACATTGCTGATCGGGCAACAAATCTGCAAGGAGAGCGGATCAGTGGTGTAGGTACAGGTATTTGTCCCATTTGTCACCGTAATGATGGCACGATAACAGCGATTCACAAATGAATTCAGACCACAGGTAACACTGGTAGCCGGGTGGTTAGGGGGGGACACAAAAGAAAATCCACTGAACAGCGCGCCGGTTCCCGGTGTGATGATCGTACCGGGCGTAGTAAAGCAATCATCGCTGTATTCCCAAACCACCGATGAGCCTGCCCCGGCTTGGGCGAGGTTCCCATTCCCATCATAGATTGAGAAATGGACGGGGTCGCCGCTACAGATATTGACTAATCCGACGGTTTGAAGCGGGTCGGAAATAAAGACACTGCTCTGTACGTATTGTGGATACAGTAGCGGGGCGGTGGAAATGGTGAAATTGCTCAACCCGCTTGGGTTGGTCAGCGTAAAACCCGGAGGAAACAAGTTCGGTGGGGAAAGGAGGCCGTGATTTCCATTTCCTGTGCAATCGCTCACTTGGGAAAAGGAAACATTGTTAAAGTTTGCTTGGGCCTCGTCCAATTGCCAGTAGGCCACCAGGCCAGGTTCGTTGCACTTCAGTACACAGGCGCCGCAGGCAGTGAAGTTTGCCGGAGACAAAGCGATATTCCAGAGTTTGATATCGTCTACTTTGCCATGCCAGTCCAGCGCATTGGTAGCGCCGCCGTGACCTACCATCAAATAGGTTACCGCCAAACTTGATGCTGATAAACCTGTAAAAGCAGGTACTAAGTTTCCATCGTAATACACATTGATGGTTCCGCCCTGCCGAACTGCCGAAATGCAATGCCATTGATTATCGCGCACGTTGATGGTGGATTGTACATAGCCTGTGCCAGAAAGAAAAACAGAGAGTATGCCTTGGCATTCCCCTACCTCGAAGCGGTTGGGACCCGATGCCCCCAGCGCGAAAAGCCGCCTGAAATCAGCAGTACAAGTCCCATTGCCGCCTGTGGCTTCGGAGGTGAACCACATTTCGACGGTTAAATCAGAATTGGAAGAAAAATTCTGGATAGGTGATAGGATGATGTAATCGTTGACGCCATCAAAGTGGAGCGCGTCGTTTTGCCCAAAAAGCCCATTGCAGCAAAACAGCAGCGCAAGCAGAATCCGGCCCAAACCGGAATATATGTTCGTACGCATTGGTTGTAGATTTTTGTTGTGAAAAGAAGTTTGTATGGCGGAAGGTCTTTCCGCTTAAAAATGGTTTTTTGAGGTTTAGGCGTCATTACTCGCTTCGCACAATTTTCCCAACCCAAACCAGCACATCGCTTTCAAACACCCGGACGAAGTAAAGCCCATTGGGTAAATGCGCCAAAGACAGGGTATGTGAAGCCTGATTTTCCGGAATACGTTCGGAAGCAAGCACCTTTCCATTTACATCCACTACCTCTACTCGGCCTTTACGCAGCGCAGCAGGGCTTATCTGAACGGTCATACTTCCCGTGGTTGGGTTTGGGTGAATATCTACCTTCATCCCTATGGGCAAAATCACTTCAGGAGCATCCACGTACATACACCCGGTTCCGGTGCTTACGCACTGGGCCACATCGTGGTAGGCATTTTTGATACATGGGCCAAAGCCGTAGTCGCAAATAGACTCAAACCGGAAATGACCGCCACACATAGTGGTAAATGTTAGGCTGTTTGGCGTACCTACCGGCACCCAGGTTCCTGTGGCAATGTCCAGTTGATACCACTGGTAAGTGCAAGTGACGCCCGGCGGACAAGGGTCTTGAGGCGGAAGTACCATACCTCCAGTCAATGTATATTGAGTAGTCTTGTCACATACATAGCAGGGGCCGTCAATCGCGGGCACACAAGAGGGGTTAAGGATAATTGGCCAAGTTTTCACTGCCTGGTTGCAGCAGTCGTCTTTTACAATGGCGCAGTAAACGCCCGCCACACTTCCTGCTTGGAGATAGGTGTACGACACTGGGGAATTAGGCGAACTGCTGGTATGGATCAAGTTCCCATCTTTATACCATTCGATGGTATAGCCGCAGCCAGGCTGACCTCCACCAGGGTTTGGTGTGGGTGTGAAATCCACGGTCAGCACCACATAATTTTCAATGCATGGGTCAGGAATGGCGGTAAAGTTGACGATGGTAAGTGGGTCTTTCACGTCTACTTTCAGCACCTCTTGTTTGGGCGGGCAAACGCCGTTTTTTGCCTCCACCATGAACCAGGTGGTTTGCCACAGTCGGTTGGAATAGATGATTGGGTTTATCATGCCAGCCCCAGCGATTGGCGAATAATTGATCCCATTTATACTGCTAAACCAAGTCCACTTCGGTGGCGGGCCGCTGCACTCGTCGGTGTATTCTACAATCACATCCTCTCCGGGGCAGAGCGGTAGTGGCTCTATCGGATTTATGGCTAAGTCTCCGTTATCAGCGTTGGCGTTGTACACCCGGATCGTGGTCGAACAAGAGGTGGTGCCGCAAATACCTATTACTTTCAAGGTGAAAGTAAAATCCTTGAAGCAAGCCGTAGAGCCGCTCGGGAAGTTCAGCACGGGAGGCGTGTACGTCAAAGATGTTGACACCGATTGACCTGCCTCATTATACCATTCCACGGTGTAGTTGCAATTTACACCGCTTAGCACCCCCGTCAAGGGCAATGGCGAGCCCGTTTGGCAGTATGCCGGATTCGGGTTTGTAATAGAGCAGGAAATCGGGTTGCAGAGGTTGATAGTGGCAGTATTAGTTATCATTTCGGGCACACAGCAGCCCGGAGCCAGTGTAATCACTGCATAAACTTGTACACAGGCTTCGCCTGGATACTGATAAGGCAAAAGCAATAAAGGGTCGCAATTCGGCCCGGAGCTCACCTGATAGGGTGTTGCGGGGAAATTCGCCGCCGAACAGGGCTTCACAAACCATTGCACCTGTGTAATGTCGCAGTCGCTTGGACAATCATACAAAGGGATGTAGGCCGATGTAAGCGTGCGGCAAATCGAGGTGTCGTTCACAAAGGGTGGCTGTGGCGGCAGACAGAAATAAACTATACAGGGGCAGGTGTCCTGGCCGCAAATCCCCAACATCTGCAAGCAATAGGTTCCAGGGTCCGGGAAATTGGTGGGCTGAAGCTCGGGAATAACGAACCCACCTGCTGCGTTTGGTATCTCTCCTATCATGGATGCAATAGGTACGCCGTTTGGATCAGTTAAAACCCAATCTACCCTCCCGCAATTGGCAGGACCCTGGCAGTTGAAATTTGGGAAAAATGCCGAACCCGTAGTGACATTCAGGGTTTGGCCGCATAGGACAGGTATGTTCTGAGCACCTCCGAAGCGGAACTCATTGTCCCAAGGGTTGGGGCCGCATACGCAGCTATCAGGAGGACATTCCTGGAACCAGGTTGCCACGCATATACAAGAGTCCACCTGACCCGGGCAAAGGGTGCTCATGTATAGTGTGAAAAAGCCAGAACCGGCCAAATCAGCTGCCGTGAAATTCAAGGACCACGGAGGGCCGCTGAGAATTGTGTTTTGCTGGATGATCCCATTTGGCCCATACAGAATCCAATTGATGGGAGCAGGGGGAGCCGGGCAAGGATTCCCGTTGGGATCTACACAGCCAAAGTTGCCAGAAATAGTCACGGGAGCCGTTGGGCAAAAGAACACGGGGAAACTCGGACCAGCTTGGCATGGTATCATGTGATTGACGCCGGCCGAGCTGTAGGTCAAGTCTCCGGTTTTGCATTCGCAAGGGCTTGGGCATTTTTCAATACAGATACTATCTAGAAAAACCATCTCCGAGGGACTCATTCCACCACCAAAGTCAAGTAGTACTCCGATTCCGCTAACATTTGTGATGAGAGAGTTGAATGCGGAGACATTAGGAGGAACATTAGGAAGAGTATTCGTCCACATTCCGTATGAGTTTGAGGGCAAACTTGTGCCACTCGCCAGACCAACTGGCACGCAGACCCGGGTCCAAGTGTTTCCTATGGGCGGGGTCACGAATGTCGCCCGGTTGGTGTAATTAGGCGGGTTAGGGCCCTGATAGATGTTGATTGCTCCCGTCCCGGTAGCTGGGTTGATTGGATCGCCATTGTCATACCGGATATTAAAACAGAAACAGTTGTTGAATTTCTGAGTCCAGTCCCCGGAATAGGCCGATGCATCACTGTACATCCAGCTGGCGTTGTTACCGTCATTTCCTTTCAGAACTTGCGACCCCGTGATCGGGTCTGTGATGATAGAGACCTGTCCATTATAACCCTGCCACTGCCCCAAACTGCCCGTTTCGAAGTCTTCGATGCAGTCGCCACATTCTACCTCCCACGCTATCTCGCATCGGCAAGTATCGTTGGACGGCGAACACACCGTCTCCATGAAAAAATGGTACACGCCTGGCGAAGCGAACAAACCCGGCGGCAGGTTCAGGGCTAATGATGAAGCCTGCGAACCCGTAGCAATCGGATTGCCCAAAGGATATTCAAGTCGCCAGTCTATGGTGCCCGTGCAGTTTGCACCTGTTGCATCCACACAGCCAAAATCGCTGGTAAAAGTAACCGGTGCCGTCGGACATGGTAATATTGGGAAAAAGGTGTGCTGGTCGCATAAAAGTGTGAATGAGGCCGGGCCTGAAGACACCGTTATCTCCGTTCCTTGTTTGCAATTACAGTCGCCCCCGCAACCCGGCGTTTCGATGATTATCTCGCAGTAACACGTGTCCATGCCACAAATGCCTGCTATCGTGAGGGTGTAAAGCCCCGAAACCGGGAACGACGCGTTGGGGATGGAAATCAAGAACCCAGTACCGTTTGATGTGCCCTGGTCCACTTGCCCCAAATTCGGATGGTTCAAGGTCCAGAACATCGGAGGCATCGAGGGGCAGCTGTTGCCTTGGCACATAAAGTCGCCGCTCAGGTTGAATACTGGCAAATTACATTGCCAAAACGCAATCTGCCCACAGGAAATCGGCACATTCGGGCCGCTATTTGGCCTGTAACTCATGTTTGAGAAAGCTCCTGGTTGTAGGCAAACGCAACTTGGTGGCGGAATGCATTGCCTGAAACTCACGTCGTCAATGCCCACATCGTTCCCGATGCTGGCGGTGGAGAGCATCCGGATTTGGAGCGTCACCATGCCCGTTAGCGTAGCTGTGTACTGAGCGCAGAGCCATTCCCATCGGTCAGGATTTTCCATCAGCACAGCCGTTGACGCAATTTGGTTGCCGTCTACCCAGAGTGCCATTTGTGGGTCGGCATAGCTTAAGGTCGGCTTCACCAAATTGTTGAACCACGCAGAGAAAGCGTAGGTCGTGCCAGCCGTCACGCTCAGCTGTTGCTCCCATGCGATGGGTCCATTATAGCCGTCCACAACGAGCATGGTCCCTGCGGTCGTGTAAGTCGTGTGGTCAATACAAGCCCACTGGTTGTTGGCCGCGTACACTTGGCCGTAGTCCAGCACAGAATAGCTGCCAATAGCGGTTGACCCGCCGGGGTTGAAGTAGTTGTAATCGTTGGTAAAACACTGATTTGCAAGACTAAAATCGGGGTTGCACACAAGTTCCGGCCCGAACATGCTGCCCATAGGACAACAAGGCGGCGGCAACACGGGCGGCGGGCACTGGTAAGTAAATGGCCGCGAACAGGTGACAAGAACGCCGTTGTTGTTCCAGGAAGTAGAAACCGTGATATCATGCTGAGCAGCCCCCGTGACCCTAAAAAAGGTGGATTGGAAACTCTGCGCAGGGATATAGTTTGGGGGGAATTTCAGTTTGTAGTGCTGGGCGCTGACCATAGTGGCCGTCCAGCCAGGAGCCGGGGTCACGGAAGTAAAGCTGCCAACTGCGACTTTGAGATCAATTTCATTAAAACAATAATCGTCGTTGTTGCTCACATTCAACATGTAAGCACAGGTATCAGAAAATCCGGGCAGTTGCACCACATCCATATAAATATTATCACAGGAACAGCTGGGGCAATTTCCAAAATTACGCTCCAGCTGCTGCGAGGGAGCCAAATCCACCGTATACTTTCCGCTGGCAGGTACCGAAGGACTCCAGCCCGGTTGTGCCAATTCTTTTACTACATACACCCCATGAGGCAAGTCATAAAAAGCATAATTGCCATCGGCATCTGTCACTTGCTCAGCGATAACATTGCTATCTGCATTGAGCAATTGGATCGTCCAGTCAGAAAGCACTGGCTGATTAAAATAGGGCAAACTGTTGCACTCCCGGTATTTAACGCCAATAATACTTGCGTTTAGCGGATCCGGACAGGATTCAATGGGAATCCCGCCAAAGAGATCACAGCCCAACATCGCGCAATCGTCCAGATAGGCGATGTTCATGGTAGTATTGAGATCGTACGGAAGCGTGAAAAGCAGCGGCACCTGGTCGCCCAAAGGCACAAAGCCCTGATCGTGGTGCACCCACAGCTCTGAAGCGCTGATTACGTCCACGGTAAATCCCGCAGCAGTGTTCACGTTCCAGGAGGAAAACGAACCCGATTCGAGAATATAGCGGATTTCAATAAAACACTCTGAGGTGTTGGAGTACCTCGCCCGAAAATTGCAAGGCTCGTAATGTTCAAAAGAGAAGGAGATGCCGCTGCAGGGGCCTTGGGCTTGCAAATTCCCTGCAAAAAAGAAGGCGAACAGGGTAAGTATTGTCCCCATCTGCCGATATTTGCCGAATGCAGCGTTTGCCCGTAAGATTTGGATGTTGAAATTTTCCATACAGAAATGTGGTTGAGCGTTGAATAATGGTGCTGACATGTTACTGCCCATTTATCTCCCCTTGCTTTCATTTTGTAACCATGAAGAAAATATTTTTGAAAATCATGAAAGCGATTTCCCTTTTTTGTCTCCTCACGCTGCTTTTTGCCGGCACTTCCAATTGGGTTTTTGCACAAAACCCTACCACAACCTCAACTGATCCGGTTTCGGCCCGCCAACTGCTCACAGAAGCAAGGGTTTTGTATGATTCGGCCAAGTACCAGCCTGCCAAGGAGCGTGCTGGTCTCGCCTATCAATTTTTTAAAACCAGGCACAATACCACCGCTGATTTGGCGGAAGCGGCATTCCTCTTGGGGAGCTCGTTGCATAAGCTGGACAGTTTATCAAAAGCTACGACGTTTTATAAAGAAGCCTGCAACACCTGGGCTATTGTTCATCCGGAAGGCTCTCTCGAAGAAGCAAGGGCGCGGGTTGAATTGGGCATTGCCCTGATGCGCCTGGAGGATGCTGAAAGTTCGTGCGATCAGGGCAAAAAAGCAATCGCAATGCTTGATCGGCTAAAAATCGAAAACTGCCCCGAACGCATCGGAGCCTTGCGTGTGATTGCAAGAGCCTTGTACGGCTCAGGACAATACAACAAAGCCATCCCGTACTACGAGCAAGCCCTGGCATTGGCGCATGATTATTATGGAGAAGATAATACCGAGATGGCTTCGATGATGATTTACCTAGGAAATTGCCTCAATTATTGCGGGTTTCTGGAGCGGGCAATAGCAATCCTGGAGCGAGGACTAGTCGTTCAGCAAAAAAAACTGCCTCCAGTCCATGAGCAGATTGCGGGTACTTATATGGCCCTGGGGTCTTGCCAACAAGCCCTGAAAAAACACAACAATGCGCTGGAGTACTTTGAGAAGGCCGCGGAGATACGACTGAAATTGAAAAGCCCTCGATTGGCCTATGCCTACTCTCATATTGGGCAAATCAATCTCCAGAGACACTGTTATAGAAAGGCGCTGGATTATTTTCAAATGGAAAGCGAGGTGCTCATTCAAAACAATCTTGAAAACGATGCGGCCTATGCCTACAATTGTCGCGATTTTGGTTTGGCCTACTACGGGCTAAAGGATTACGATAAGGCCATCCATTGGTATAAAAAAGCACTGGCCATCTTTCTAGGTACTAAAAACGGAAGCATGGGCTTGGATGAATGCTACGTGGTTTTCCACATCGGCCGGGCGCAAACGGCAAGCGGGGCTTACGAGGCGGCCCTTCAATCGTTCGCAGAAAGTCAAAAAATAATGGTTCGTTTGTTTGGACCTGGCTACCCGCTTCTTTACGAGTCAAACGCTGAAATTGCTGACACCTACACCCAATTGTACCTCAAAACGGGTCAGGATAGTTTTCTCGTTCACAGCCGCGCATACTTTCGCTTGGCCGCGCAAGGCATGGAACAGCAATTGCAAAACGAAACTTACGAGGGATCAGAGAAGAAACTGTTATTCGAAGCCCTTCCCTACTTCGAGCGCGCCATTGGCACGGAACTGCTTTTTTTGAAATCAAAACCGGGCGACGAGGCAGCCCTCGAAAAAGCCTGGCAACTCAGCGAAGCCATGCACGCACAACTGCTGCTTTCAGCCGTGCAGGAATCCAATGCGCGACATTTTGCCGGAATCCCCGATGCCGAACTGCTGCGCGATTCGGTGCTTCAAAGCCAAATTACACTGCTCATGAAAGAACGAGAAGCACTCGCATCTAAAGGGCGGCCGCTTACAGACTCGCTTGTACTGTCAATAAACGCAAAAATTTACCTCAAAAAGGAAGCATTAAAAGCGCTCAGGGCTTCCTTTGAAAAAAACCACCCCAACTATTTCCACTTGAGATACGACCTTCGAACTTCCTCGCTCGCTAAGACCCAACAAGCGCTAGCCCCCCAGCAAACCCTACTCGAATATTTTACGGGCGACTCAAGTATTTTTCTCTTTGTCGTGCAGCAAAACGGCAGCAAAGTGGTAGAGATAAAACGAGATTTCCCTCTCTCAGACTGGGTTCAAGCACTCCGGGAAGGCATTTCTGGATATCACACCGCGCTCCAAAAAACGCCTGCACTCTACCAAAAAACCGTGCTCCAATACGCCGATTTCGCCCAAAAACTCTATGAAAAACTGCTTGCGCCCATTGCAGAATCCCTCACATCCGAGATCATCATTGTGCCTGGCGATGGACTTGCCAACCTGCCTTTTGAGGCACTCTTATCTGCCACACCGAAAGATTTGAGCAATTTCACCACCTACCCGTTTTTGCTGCGCAGCCACAGCTTTCAATACGCCTATTCGGCCACAATGCTGCACGAGATGACGGCCCGGCAACACCGTCGGCTCCCGCCTCCGGCGGGTGAGCTTTTGGCTTTTGCCCCGTTTTTTATCGAAGATACTGCAAGCTCGACCCTTCAACTGCAACGAGACGAGGCCGTTCCGCTTGGCTTTTCGCCCTTGCCGTTTACTGGTGAGGAGGTTCTTCGAGCAAAAAAACGATGCGGAGGCTTGTCAGAAGTGCTGACTGGCCAAAAAGCTACCAAACAAAAATTTCTGGAAACAGCCGCTGAGTACAAAATCCTGCATCTGGCCACACATGGGAAAGCCAATCACAAGGAAGGTGATTTTTCTTATCTGGCCTTTGCTTCGAGCGCCGAAAATGTCGAAAATGGCCTGCTCTCGGTGGGTGAATTGTATAGTTTGCACTTGAATGCCGATATTGTTCTGCTTTCCGCCTGCGAGACGGGGATCGGCGAACAACTGCGCGGCGAGGGGGTGGTAAGCCTGGCCCGAGCCTTTGCATTCGCAGGAGCAAAGAGCATCGTGGCATCGCTTTGGAGCGTCAACGACAAATCCACGATGTTGGTGATGGACAATTTTTATCAAGGGATAAAATCGGGCAAGCCCAAAAATATTGCCTTGGCCAACGCCAAACTTCAGTATTTGGAGCACTACCCAGCCCAAAAGGCCCACCCGTTTTTTTGGGCTGGGTTTGTGGCTGTTGGAGATATGTCGGCCATTAAAAATTGAGTTCCCCTTTCAATTCCAGGGCTTTGGCACGAAACGGGAAATCTTGTTCTGCTATCATTGCAAGGAGCAGCACTTTGGCCTGCTCCGTTTTCCCAAGGGCAATTTGGCAAAGCAAAAAATTCCATCGAGCCTCGTGTTTGAACTGAAAACTGTCTTTCAAGGCGTCAAAATCATTTGCGGATTCAGCAAATTGTCCAATATGAAACCGGGCATTTGCTCGGATGTAACGAGCGTCTTCGTCCTGCAACACTTGCTTGTCATCTTTCAAAAGTTCGGCAGCAAGACGGAAATTGTTGCTGTCAAAAGCCTCTGCAGCCAATTGGGCGAGTGTTTTTTGTGAAATATCTCCTGCTGTTTGAGCAGCCCCACGCACAAAAGTTTGAGAAGGAAGTTCTTGGAAAATTCGAGCCAAGGCGATCAACCTCGCTTGTTCCATGGGCTTTCCCCTTGGCTTGTTTGCCTGTGGAACATCGGGAGTTGATATGGGCGTTTCGTTGGGGGGTGTTGTTAGGGTATCTGTTTGGGGCTTTTGTGGCTTGTTTTCCACTAATCCCGAATTGGTTTGGGCAGGCTGATTGAAAAACCAAATAGCCGCTGCCAACACAATCAGCGAGGCCGCCATTGCCCAAAATTTTCGGTTGGCGTACATCGCTGCCGGCTTTGCAGATTGTGGTGCGATGGCAGCCTTTACTTTGCTCCGCCGTCGCAAAGCATCAAGGCGTTGCATCATTTCGCGGTGTTGCGTCACTGACTTGGCAAGTGCGGTATGAGATTGAAGCGCATTTTCAAATTCGCTTAAATCATTTCCCGTCAGTTCGCCGAGCAAATAGCGTTCTATGTTTTGGTAGAAAATTTCCAACGTTCATTGATTAAAGGAGTGAAGCGGCTGCGCCGATTTCAACCAGTTTTTTTAAACATTTTGAGCGGTGGTTTTTCAGGGCATCTACGGTGGTGTACTGTGTTAGTTTTTCTTCAATCACGTCTTTGTCGCGGCGTTCTTCGAGGTATTTCAACCGGATGAGGTTTTGACAATTTGTATCTAGTTTTGACAGCAGTTTTTCAAGCAGTTCTGTTTCGGCAAGGCTCCCGAAATCTGGTTTGTCTTCTTGCTCGCCAATGGTTTCAAAATCAAGCGTTTCGTGTCTCAATGCACTACGGCGAAGGTTTTTTGCCCTGTTTTTTGCAATCTCGATTACAAAAGTGGCTGGATTGTGGCCTTGAAATTCGTATTTCCCATCCCTGATTTTTTGCAAGCAAATGGTTATGCAATCGCAGATTAGTTCTTCGATATTGTCATCCGAAAGGCGGTGGCTTTTGCCGATATTGAAAATTGAACCTGAAACCCGTGCCGACAAACACCGAATCGCGTCAGCTTCTTCATGTCCCAAACCAGCAAAAAGTGACCCGTGATCGGGGTATTTTTTACAATTTAGGTTTGTTTTTTTATCCAGGAAAATATCAAGTATTCGGGCCATATAGTACAGCAACATTGTCGGAGGCAATGATACTGACTTTTCAACCTTTGGGCATATATGTCTGCCTTTGCTGGTTTTGTAACCAGCGGGAAGATTTTTTTTTCAGCGGAGAAGAAAGGAAAGCAAAAGGAGCGTGCTCAAGAAAGTGTGGCACACCTAAAAGGTGTGCCACACTTTTTGCAACAGTGGCGAAGCGATTTGCAATATTGTTCGCTGCCTTGGACGCTACACGCTGCGGTCGCGGCACAATCCATATTTTTCGGCAATAGTGCCAAGGTGTGCCGAATTCCTAGCGCCCAATTTGTGCATCACCGTATTGCGGATTTTCTCTGCGTAAACATCTGAGATTCCAACTTTATCGGCAATTTGTTTTGCACTAAAGCCTTCCACTACCAGACAAAGTACTTGGCTTTCCTTGGGCAGAAGCTCGGGCAAACGATTGGGCATTTCTATCAATTGATTTGGATCGTCAGGGTCTGGCAGTATAACGATTTCGCCTTTGGCTACCCGGAAGATGGCATCCGTGATTTCGTCCTTGTGGCGATTCTTAGAAACAAACCCGTCTGCATGGTTGCGGATGGCTTCTGCGGGGAAGAAAACTCCATCCAAGCCCGTAATCACGATGACTTTAAAATGGTCATTGCAGACACTTTTTATCAGTCCGGTGGCACGCAAACCATTCATTTCGGGCATTCCAATATCAATGAGTGCAACGTCCACCCCATTGCTGCCTTTGGCAAAGTAATTCCAAACAGCATTGCCATCGGCTGCTGTGCCTACCACCTTCATCCCTTTGGTAGTGTTGATGATTTCAGAAAGCGTTTGAACCGTCACCTCATGATCATCTGCAACAAAAACCCTTATGTCAGTTTGCTCCTGCATAGAGAAGTGGGTTCTCTTTCAAATTATTTTTATCGTCAACTGGAATATCAATGAAAACTGTGGTGCCCTTGCCTTGCCCTGTTTCAAAAATTACGCTTCCTCCAAGTTTTGAACAGCGTTCTTCAATGCTCATAATCCCTATACCTTTTATAATATTATCCGGTTCAAATCCAACTCCGTTGTCTTCAATGATAATACCCAAAACGCCATCAATTTGATTTATCTGAACACTTATTTCGTTGGCCTTTGAATGTTTCAGGGCATTTGTAATAAGTTCTTGCACAATAAGCCGGGCCTCTTTGCCAATATTTCCCCTTACTTTTTTGTCTAGATTATACGTGTGAAAACGGACAATAGCAGTACCCTGCACAGTGATTTGCTGATAAAACTTTTCTAAATCATCCCACCACGGGGTGTCTTCCTGCTCTAACGCGAAAACTACCCGCCGTAATTCTTTGTAGGAATGTTCTTGCAAACGTAGATTTTCATTCAATCGCGCGGCCACTTGGGTTTCTTTTTTTGAAAGCTCCTCCAAGGCAGCTTCGAGATTCCACTTGGCACTGACTAATAATCCGCCCACGCCATCATGTATCAGTCGAGCAATTTTGTGCCTTCCCGCTTCTTCTCCTTCGAATCTTGCACGCATGAATTCTATCTCCTGAGATTTTAGCGTGTTCTCTAATTGTTCCTGGAGCATTTTCTTTTCCTGTGCAGACAACCTGTTTTTTTGATAAACAAAAATTGAAATGCCTATTATTAATAACACCAAAAGAATAGATACAAACCACAATATTTGTTTTTCCTGAGCACTTTTAGCGACCTCTAATTTTTTATTCAAAAGATCAACCCTATTCTTAACAAGCGCCGCGGATACCCTTACTGCATTATTGGAAAATTGATCGGTCACAAATGCGATATCCCCGGCATCTCCTGTTTTTTCTAATAAGACAGTCATTTGATTCAAGGCCACCATTGCTTCCTCCAAGCTGTTTTCTCCCTCAAAATGATTTGCCAGATTATAATAGCCATCCAATAATATCGTAGAATCCCTGAGTTCCTCGCCCAGTTTAATCCCCATTCTTGTCTCCTTTTCTGCCCGTTCATAATCATCCAAAAAGGCGGAAACAGCGCCTATATTCATTCGCGCATACGCCTCATAACGTTTATGCCCAAGACGCTCAAAGATATCAACAGCTTTTTGGAAGGAGACTATAGCGTTTTTCAAATATTCATCTTTTCCATCCCTATAATAAAGTTCAAACAAACCCCGGCCTGTACTATTATGGCAAATGGCTTTTTCAAGTTCAAATCTGCTGTTTTTTAATAGTGATTCACATAAATAACAATGTGCCATTGCCTTCTCCAAATCGCCTTCTTCAATAAAAACATTGGCAAGATTATTATAAATCCTGGACAGACTTGATGTATCTTTTAATGCTTCGGCTAAGGGCTTTGCCTCCTTGAGATAGATCACAACGGAATCCATCCGCGCGTATTCTTTTGTGGCCGTGGAAGCACCCAGGGCGACCAAAGACTTAAGTATAAGCTGCTCATTTTTAAGGCTTCTGGCAATGGAAAGGCTGTTTTGTAACGGTTTAACAGAAGCATCAGGATTTTCCTCTTTGAAAAGAGCCATTCCTAACACTAAGAGCGCCTGATTTCTATTGAGTATATCAAGTTTGGGGCGAGTCAAAATCGCTCGCGCATACGAAAGCGCTGAATCCAGATGGTCAAGCGCTATCAACTTTTCTCCCTCATCGAGGATAGGAAGCGCCGGGCTTCCCATTCTGGATTGGCCAAATAAAAAGAACGAAAAAAACAAAAGGATAAAAATGAATGCAGTTTTCATGCGTACGGGTTTTGAATAAAAGGCTGAAAGGTATCTTCTATAAGATCACTTTTATTTTGCTCTTTCTGGGAGGCTTGCCATAACTGCTATTGGCCAACACACTTGTGTCAAAAATATAGGTTTGATTAGGGTTTAGTGCGGCCTTTACATTTTGATTGATCGCAAGCTTGGTCGGGTCGGTTGTTGTGCTGCCATTCCCAAGTGTAAACGTTGGGTAACAGTTGTTAGAACCAAAGACAATCGTTTCGCTTTGTACGCCCAATCCGCTATCAAATAAGATGATACAGCTGGGATGGATAAAATTTTCGTTTCCAACCGTTTCAATTTTATAAGAAAGGTAGGGTGCACAGGTTTGCATTTGATTGCTGACTGTAGCGGGTTCCGTATCAGCATCTTCGAAGGCCAATATAATGGTCCGGTCTGCATTGTTGTCGCCTTGAATCTGAATGTCAAGGTAAGTTCCGTTGCTGTCAATTACCCAATGCTTGAAGCGATAGGGCGCGTTGGCAGCTATGCCTGAGGACGTGTAATCAATCGTGATGCGCGTGCCGCCTGGTTTTACGACATTCACATTGCTTAGGTCGGTGTCGCCCGATGTGTCTACTGGCACAAGCAGCAGGAGCTCATACAACGTGCCCCCGCCGCGCTTTGCCAGATAAGCATAAGGCGCGAGTCTGATAATGTTACTCATAGGAGAGAATTGAAAGTGAGAATTTGTCAATAAATACAACCTTAAAGCGGGTTGTTTGACGGTGATTAAAAAAGCTATACTTGGTTCAGAAGTCTAGAAGCCGTCAAATAGTTGTCATTTGGTCTTTTGAGGTTCGTCTTCAATTGGCCTAAAAGGGTTGGCCTTCGTTTTGGTTAGAAAAGTGGTTTTTTTTTAATGCTTTATGAGCGTCTGATTAAAAAACCAGGCGGCAGGGTAGGCTGCCCGGAGTGATTTGGTATTTTAGTGGTTCGCCAGGGTTATACCAAAAATGTTTTCTTAGATGTCTGTTGTAAACTGGGAAATACAGGGATGAGAAAGCAAACTTCAAAAGGTAGATACGACAAAAAAATACTGCCACACCTGCGCTTTGACAGCACAAAAGTGCGACCCAACCTTAATACTACAAGGTTTTAGGGTAGTATGTTTTCATACCTTTTTTCAAGAAGGATTTCAGAGACTCGTCCAGCCCTCCAGCCAGGCAGCAATTTTTCGGTCGTTTGCCAGTCTGGGTACTTTGTTTTGCCCACCGAGCTTGCCCTCGCTCTTCATAAACGCACGAAAGGAATCTTTGCGCAAAGGCCTGATTTTCAGCGTACGAAGGATGTTTCCCGTGATGAGGTCGTCATAATAAATATTCTGCTGGCGCATGGCTGCGTCCACTTGAAGGGCAAATTTTTCAAGGTCGGCAGGGGCATTATCAAACTCAACAAACCACTCGTGATAGGGCAACCCACCTTCTGGCGGGGTCACCTGTGGCGCCACCGTAAACTCCACGATACGGATTCCTGCTGCATTGGCCACAGGAAGCAAGCTCTCTTCCACTTCTTTGCCAATTACGTGTTCGCCAAAAGCCGAAATGAAATGCTTCACACGCCCGCTCACCACAACGCGGTATGGATTTTTGCTCACGAACTGTACCATATCCCCGATGCTGTAGCCCCAAAGCCCGGCATTGGTATGGAGCACGAGCGCGTAATTCACACCGATTTCCACCTCTGGGAGCCAAAGCCGTGTAGGGTTTTCCTTAAAAATCTCGTCGGCTGGCACGAATTCAAAAAACATCCCGGCATTGACATTTAGCAATAAGCCGGGATTCGTAGGGGGCGGGCCTTGTGCCCCCCCTTTATTTTCAGGAAACGTATCCTGAAATGCGATAAAGCCCTCCGAAGCTGGATAGGTCTCCATCGTATCAATAGAGCCACCTACGAGCTCCTCAAGTTTGGCCCGGTATGGCTCGAAATTCACACCGCCCATTCCGAACACAGAATAATTTGGGAAAATCTCCAGGATTGTACGCTTCCCGGTGCGCGCTAAAAGCCGTTCGTAGTACATCTGAACCCATGGTGGTATGCCCGAAATAAGACGCATGTCGGCGTTCACCGTTTCATCTACGATACGTTCCAATTTTTCTTCCCAATCCTCTATACAGTTGGTCTCCCAGGAAGGCAATTGATTCGTGCGCAGCCAGGCGGGCACAAGATGGTTGGAAATACCGCTCAAACGGCCCGTTGGAATGCCATTCACCGTTTCCAGTTCCGGGCTGCCGGAAAGAAAGATCATCTTCCCGTCAAGCCATGCTCCATTGCCGGTTTGGGCAAAATAATTGAACGCTGCATTCCGCGCTGTGCCAAAGTGAAGGGGGGTGCTTTCCTTGCTCATCGGGATGTATTTCACGCCCGAAGTGGTGCCGCTCGTTTTGGCAAAATAGGCCGGGCGACCGGGCCACAGCACGTCTGGTTCGCCACTTTTCACCCGTTCAATATAGGGCTTCAAGTCCTCGTAATCGCGAATGGGGACGGCTTGTTTGAAATCCTCGTAAGTCTTGATTTTTGAAAAACCATGCTCGCGCCCAAAGGCAGTATTGGCCGCTTGCGCCACGATTTTGCGCATCGTTTGCTCCTGACAGTCAACGGCTTGTGCTGACCATCGGGCAATAGAACGGGCAATGGATTTGGCAAACGGGCGGACGAGAAAAGAGCGAAAGGCCATATTTTTGAATAACGATTGGAAGGGGGGAATGCTCGCAAAGGTACGATTATGCATGTTTGGAACTTGTCCGAGCGCGGGATGTGTGTCAAAAGCCTAGATCGAAAATTTGCTGCGGAATGATATTTTGAATCTCGCAAAATCCTATAAGGTTTTAAAAACCTTATAGGATTCAATTGATCAAAACGCAAACATTATTTCTAGCAAAAATCCGTGAAAGCCCTTTTTACACAACCCCGTCCCTCCTGCAAAAGACCTCAAATCCGCACCAATTTCCCGCTCGACACAGCCTCGCCAACCTTGAGCCTATAACCATAAACGCCCTTGCCCAATAATGCAGACGCGGGAAGCCGCAGGGTTTGGAAGCCTTGTTCCATGTCGTATGTTTCTGAAAAAACCCGCCGACCGTTCAGATCGAAAACTTCCAATTGCAGGGGCGCAGCGTTTTGGAGTAAAATTTCAAAAGATGTTTCTACTGCAAACGGGTTGGGGCGCGGCGCGAAAAATGTTGCAGAGGCATGGGTATTTTCTCCAAAATGGAGTAGTAAAGGATGGCGATCCGGCACACCGTTGCTGCGGGCAGTATAAATTTCCGGGCGCAGTTTTTCAGCATTTAAAAACAAGCCTTCCGATATTTTAGTTGCTTGCAAAGATTTGATTTTCAAGGTGAAAACCGTGTTTTCTTCGTCAAATAATGCTCCATTGCCCTCGGCCCAAAGTGCCCGCAGTTCGTTCCCGTAAAGTGTGAAATGATCATCGGGCAATCCCTCTACGCCTAAAATATGAAGCCTGGCGGGGTCGGCCTCCAGCGCAAGCTGCCATCCTTGCAGCATAGCTGGATCGGCCAAATTAAAAGTGACTGAAGCCTCTTCTCCAGCCTCAAGCCAGCGGTCGTCAGTGCGGAGAAGGAGCGGCCGCGCGGAATATCGGTCGTCAGCACCTGGCTCGCCTGTGAGTGAAGCAGTGCCATTCACATCGCCATATTTGATACCTACAAAATGAAGGTTTTGAAACGTGAGGTCGTCCTGAAGATTGGTGAGCGTAATCTGGTAGGTGTCTTTAAGGGCACTAAAGTTGGCAACCTGTGAAGGATTTGCAACAGGGCGCGTAATGCGCCAAGCAGGCACGTGTGGGAACGAGTCGTAGATACCAAGGATCAGTTTGCGTATTTCCACAATGTCGAATGCCGTCACCGAACCGCTCTTGTTCACATCGGCAGCCACTGTTTGATATACGCTCGTAAAAGGCTCAATATCCAATATATGCTTAGAGATCAGTACCAAATCGTACGTTGTAACCCCCTCATGCGGTCCGTTCGGCCGTTCGCCACGTATAGTCGCCTGATAATCATTTCCGAATGGAATATGGTCTATGTGAAACGTATAACAGGAGTCAACGATGTTTTGAGTATAATTCGTTGACATCGGCTGAACTGCGCCGGGTAGCGTTTCAAGCAGGGTTTTGAGTTTGAAATTGGAGAGTTTTTGGTTATCTGCAGTTCTTGCACAACCCTTGAAATACAGATCTGCGTCGTTGTTGCAGATGCACTCATTGCCGCTATCCTGAACGAGTACATAGTTATTGCAAGTGTTGGTGAGGCCATTGCCATCTTTCACCCATATCTCGATACTGTTGAAGCCTTTTTCGCAAGAGGCAAAAGTCAAGCTTGTTTGGGTTGGAAATCCCGACCCATCTCCCTGCTTCCGCATTCCGATTTGAATTTGGTCTGTAGGCGTACAATTGTCAGACAATGTAAGTATAAACTGGGAGGCAGCAAAATCTATCTGACATTGGGGTGCATCCAAGCTTTGTGTCAAACCATTGAGACACAACAGATTGGGGGGTTGACAATCTTTCACTTGGAATAAATAAGTACACTGGGCAAGATTTCCACAGTTGTCGGTCGCCTTCCAGGTTATCTTGTGGGTTCCTTTTATAAAAGGACCCGAAACCGTATCGTTCGACGATTGGATATCCACCACATTGTCGTTGTTCAGGTCAATTTTGTAAGAATAATTTATATTTGGGCTGCCGCAGTTTGTCACGGCCTTTTCCACCAAGAAAACCTCCCCTTGCGCACAGCTATTTTGATTGAGACAAAAACTTTTGTCTGTACATGCAGTAATCCAGGATATTTGCTGAGCAGCAAGACCTTGGACAAATAAGAGAGGGAGTAGAAGTAGGTATTGATTCATGGATGAGATTGCATTTATAAATTGCCTGCAAAAATAGTTCCAATAAGGCATTTTTGATAGGCTTCGGTTTTTTGTTTAAGTTTTTTTGCTGCAAAAGTTAAACAAAATATGGATTACCCACGTTTACCCGCACAGTTTGGAGCCCCATACCAGACCGTGTAACTATCTGGAATTAAAAAGAACCCTCTTTATTTTGAAAAAAGTCGTCGTCCTTGGTTCTGGTTTTTCGGGCTTGTCAGCGGCGTGCTGTTTGGCTTCCAAAGGCTTTGAAGTCACCGTTTTGGAAAAAAACGACTGCCCTGGCGGTCGCGCGCGCCAATTCGAGGCCGAGGGCTTTGTGTTCGATATGGGCCCTTCTTGGTATTGGATGCCCGATGTATTCGATAATTTTTTCGCGCTTTTTGGCAAAAAAACCGCTGATTACTACAATCTCGTTCGGCTCGACCCATCATATCAGGTTTTTTTTGGTCAAAACGACCGTGTGGAAATCCCTGCCCAAATGGAAGAGTTAGAAAATCTGTTTGAAAAAATTGAGCCGGGCAGCGCAATGAAGCTGCGGAAGTTTTTGGCGGAAGCCGAATACAAATACCAGGTAGGCATGGGCGAATTCGTACACAAACCCAGCCACAGCCTCTGGGAATTTGCTGACTGGCGGGTACTATCGAGCCTTGTACGCTTACAGATGTTTACGCCCTTGTCGCGTCATGTCCGTCAACTTTTCAAAAGCGAAAAGTTGATTCAATTGCTCGAATTCCCGGTACTTTTCCTGGGTGCTACACCCCAAAAAACCCCTGCACTTTACAGCCTGATGAACTACGCTGACATGGCACTGGGCACTTGGTATCCGATGGGTGGAATGTTCAAAATCGTGGAGGCCATGACCTCCCTCGCCCGCGAACTTGGCGTGGAAATCAAACTAAATCAAGAAGTTGCGAATATTGAAACTTCCAAAGGGAAGGTTATTGCTGCCATTACTACCGATGGCACGCGGTATTCCGCTGATGCCTTTGTGGGAAGTGCCGATTACCACCACATCGAAACCAAACTGCTCGACTCCGCACACCGAAACTATTCAGATCACTACTGGAAAAATCGTGTAATGGCGCCCTCCAGCCTACTATGGTATGTCGGTGTTAACAAGCGGATTGAAGGCCTGCGCCACCACAACCTGTTTTTCGATGAGGAGTTCGGTCTGCACGCAACAGAAATTTACACCTCGCCCAAATGGCCGACGCGGCCGCTGTTTTATGCCAGTGTGCCGTCCGTGACTGACCCCGACGTGGCCCCTCCTGGCTGTGAGAACTTGTTCCTGCTCATCCCAGTCGCACCAGGACTTGACGACACGCCAAAAATCCGAGCGCAGTATTTTGACGTAATTTTGGAACGGCTCGAACGACATACCGGGCAAAGCATCCGCCCGCATATCGTGTACGAACGATCTTATGCCCATGCCGATTTTGTCGAGGATTATCACGCTTTCCGGGGTAATGCCTACGGATTGGCGAATACGCTCTTGCAAACAGCTTTCCTCAAACCAAAAATGAAAAATCGCCATCTCTCCAATCTATGGTACACTGGTCAGTTGACCGTGCCAGGACCAGGGGTGCCGCCCTCCCTTATCAGTGGAGAAGTGGTGGCGAGAGAAGTTAATAAGTGGGCAGTGGGCAGTAGGCAGTAGCGCACACTACTACAGCCAACTGCGATTGCACATTGCCATTACCAACTATTGAATATGAACCATCTTCAGCTCTTCCACCGCACCTGCGCCGACTGTAGCAGACTCATCACCAGACGCTACAGCACCTCGTTCTCCTTGGGAATCAGGCTGTTCGATCAGCGTCTCCGTGAGCCGATTTACGGCATCTACGGCTTTGTCCGCTTTGCCGACGAGATCGTAGACACCTTCCATGATTATCCAAAGGTCCAACTTTTTGAGCGTTTTCGGCAAGACACCTGGCGCGCCCTTGATGAAGGAATTAGTCTTAACCCAGTGTTGCATGCTTTCCAACATGTAGTACGGAAATACAGTATCGAGCGCGCGCTCATTGAGGCTTTCCTCGACAGCATGGAGATGGACTTGACGGAATCAACCTACGATCCAGAAGGCTATAACGAGTACATCTACGGGTCGGCAGAAGTGGTGGGTCTCATGTGTTTGCGTGTGTTCTGTGAAGGGAACGATGCGGAATATCATAAGCTGAAAGCCCCCGCTCGGCGACTCGGCGCGGCATTTCAAAAAATAAATTTCCTCCGTGACATCAAAAGCGACCATGAAGAGCGCGGGCGGGTCTATTTCCCCGGCGTTGATTTCAGTCGCTTTACCCAAGAGGACAAATGGCGGATCGAAACCGATATCAAACAGGATTTTGATGCGGCGCTGGAGGGCATCCGAATGCTGCCAAAAGGTGCACGTTTAGGGGTATATCTGGCCTACAAATATTACACCCATCTTTTTCTGAAAATCAAGAGCGCGCCGCCGCAGCGGGTGGCACAAGAACGCTTTCGGCTTTCTAGTAAGCGCAAAGTTTATTTGTTGTGTAGCTCGGCATTGCGGCATCAGTTGGGGGCGTTGTGAAGCATGGGGATTGACCGAGCATCATTCCATTTTTTTAATTTGAGGTTCTTAAATACCTTTGGCCGAGCCTGAGCCAAGGGTATTTCTGATTTGCATTAGCGCAGGTTGGAGATTGGCTATACATCAAAACAACAGACATGAAAGAATTGCTAAAAAGCATTTTAAGGCCATTTTATACAAGATTTATACAAAAAATAGAGGAACGGCGATTTAGAAAACGCCTTTTGCTGAATAAAGATACCCCGCTGAAAATCGTGGTCGGAAGCTCCGGTATATTTGAGGAAGGCTGGATACCTTCTGAGGCACACTTTTTAAATCTCCTGGAAGGAAACGGCTGGTTGAAATATTTTAAAGAAAACGAAATTGAATTCATGTTGGCCGAGCACGTTTGGGAGCATCTGACCCAAGATCAAGGAAAAAAAGCCGCAGCTACCTGCTTTCGGTTCCTCAAAAAAGGTGGAAGGTTGAGGGTGGCTGTTCCGGATGGTTTTCACGCAAATCAAGACTATATTGACTACGTTAAACCCGGAGGTTCTGGTGCTGGAGCAGACGACCATAAGGTGCTCTACAATTACAAAACATTTAGCGATATTTTTCGGGAATGCGGGTTTAAGGTGGAACTCCTGGAGTATTTTGATGAGAACACGGAATTCCATGCAAATGATTGGGATTCAAATGATGGCTATATCCATCGTTCAATCCGATTCGATACTAGGAACGCTGATGGACTTCCACATTATACCTCTTTGATTTTGGATGCAATTAAGCCTTGATTACATCCATGACCTACCGCAACGCTCCCATCCACCCCATTCTTCGCCTGATTTATGCCTGGCTCCGCCTAACAACCTGGGCAGGATTCTCCGTTTTTTACCGCCGCCGGCTTGTGCTGGGGCGCGAGCATCTGCGTTTTGACGGACCCGCCATCATAGTCTCCAACCATCCCAGCACCCTGATGGACCCGCTCAATGTGGGTCTCAACATCCGTCAGGAAATGTTCTTTCTGGCCAACTACGGCCTGTTCAAAAACCCCATCAGTAGTTGGATTCTGACTCGTTTATTTTGCATCCCGGTAAAACGAAAAGAAGATGTGGCCGAGGGCGAAGCCCGCGACAACGACGCGGCTTTTGAAGCCTCTTACCAGCACTTGGAAAAAAACGGCGTGCTATACATCGCAGCGGAAGGTGTAAGCTGGATGGACCGTTATGTGCGCCCATTCAAGACTGGCACGGCCCGTATCGCCTTTGGCGCAGAACGTCGAAACAATTGGCAACTCGGCGTAAAAATCATCCCCGTTGGACTGAGTTATGACGCGCCCAACCTCTTCCGCAGCCGGATGACGGTGGAGTATGGCGCACCCATTGACCCGCGTCTCTGGGCCGAAAAAGACCGTGAAAACCACGAACAGGCGGTGGATAATTTCACCGAAGCAATCCGGCAACGGGTCAGTGCACTCACCCTCGATTCGGGCAGCGAAGCGGGCGATTCATTTGTAAATCAGTTGGAAATGATGCTCAGAAACGCTCGTTTGGATTTTTCCGAAAGCGAGGCGTATTTTTTCCTGAAAGATTTCTTGGTAAAAAACATGGGCAAGGAGGACTTTAAAACAGAAGTCGCCCGCTATTCCGCCACGCTTGAAAAAGCTGGTTTGACGGATGCCGGGGTGAATTACCAGTCCGACAATCCGAAAAACTGGGGAGGTTTTCTGACCCGGGCATACCTGTTCCTTTTGATCGCACCCTTTGCTTTGATCGGTTATCCCTTCTGGTTTTTGCCTTGTTGGCTGCCCTCACTGCTCTGCAAACGCCTGAAACTTTACCCGGGTTACGACAGCAACGTGAAAATGCTCGCTGGGCTCTTTACTTTCCCGCTCGCGCTCTGGGGCGGCTGGGAATTGGCTTTTTGGATTTGGGGAAGCAGTCTTTGGGCTTGGGTCGCTCTGGCAGTGCTTGTATTTTGTGGCTATGGCTTTGAGGCGTTTTCCGATATTGCCCAGATTTGGCGGGAAAGACGTGCAGCGCGCCTTTTTCAAGAAAAACAACCCAGGCAATGGGAGAAGATTTCTGCTCAACGCAACGAGATTTTCAAAGAAATGCTCGCCGGCCCATATCGAGCCCGCCTAAGGCAAATGAAAGCAGAAATCAAAGGCGACCCTGTTGATTAACCCATCACGCTTCACTTCATCGCTCCAGCACCCATGCCCTCCCTCGAACATCTCCGCGCCAACACCCAGACGTGACGGGATTCTAAGAATCCGTGGCGCGTTTGCTCCCTATTCAAGTACGCAATATGGCCTTTGTCGCCAGTGCGACGGATGGCTGTGCGCGGGCAATCAGTGCCATTCCCTGGCGTGAAGGGGACGTAATCTTGACCACCAACAACGACTACGCCTCCAACCCAATCGCATTCCTATCGCTCCAAAAACGGTTCGGTATTCGGCTCGTCTGCGCCAGAGACTTGCCTACGGGCGGTATAGATGTCGATGATTTTGAACGACTTGTGCGCCAACACCGACCGTTATGTGCCATTTTGAAAAATCGAAACAATCGACTACGAGAACGATATTGCTTTTGACATTTATACTTATTAGCAGTTTGACTAACACCCAAGCTCAAACTTGTGACTGTGGTAAAGACTTTGATTTTTTATCGACAGCTTACATCAAGGACTATTCAGGCATTCAAGATTTTGCAAAAAAGTATCCTGACTATTTGCAGTTTATCGACAATTTATCAAAAAAGGCAAATAAAATAAAGGACATAAAAAAGTGCTACATTGTGATTGGGGAACTAATAAGATAAGACTTGTTGCACGGCGTTTTCAACCTTGGACTTGTCCTTGGGGGCACGCGGGCGAGCCGGCACGATGGCTGTTCCATAATGCTGAGCACTTGATTCGCCATGTAGTCCGTTTTTTGCGAACGTACATGAACCAATAAAACCAAACACTATGCTGAACCAATCTGCCCAAAAATCAGGTGTTCACTTCGCGCCGGAAAAGAAATAACATCGCGCCGGATTTTAGTGTCCAGTTTGAGCCGGATTATGCAATTGGGGGAATAAGTGGGCAGAAACAGTTGTATGATGCGGGGATTATTGTCCAACCAGGCCTGCAATTCGACATTTCGATAGTACCTGGCATTATCCCCGATGACAAAAATCGGTGATTGATAACCCCCCGACTATCAAAGAACTCCTTTTAACACGACCTCAAATAATGACATGACTTACACGCAGTGCCGAAGTTTTGTGCTTCGTATCAAGTTCAGTACTGGCAGACAATTTAGTGCTTCGAAATCCGCTTCTTCGCCAAGCCCCAAAACGTTGCCACCCATGCTAAAGACAGACCAACATGGCCAAAAAAGCCATAATAAAAACACTCAACATTCTTTTCTAAGTGCGGGAAAGTGTGAATTATGTAACTTTTATATAAAACGATGTAACTCTTTAGTGTTTATGTTGCCTGACCTTGTGCGAAATGAGCAGCGAAGACACTACAGAACTGGAAATTTTCTTATTATTAGAGGCAATTTACCAAAAATACGGATATGATTTCCGGCAGTATTCCAAAGCCCACATCAATCGCAGGATTAGGAACAGGATGAGGCTGTCTGGACTAGAAGATATTTCCCAAATTCAATCTAAAGTTTTGAAGGATGAAACATTTGCGCATGAACTTTTACAGGATTTATCAATCACCGTAACCGAAATGTTTCGTGATCAGGATTTTTATAAGTCGTTACGAAAAAATGTTATTCCTGTTTTAAAAACATACCCCTTTATAAAAATATGGCATGCCGGATGTGCAACTGGCGAAGAAGCTTATTCAATGGCAATAATTATGCAGGAAGAAGGCTTGTATGACAGGGCAACAATTTACGCTACTGATTTTAACCAACATGCTTTAAACGGAGCAAAAGAAGGAATTTTTTCGAATGCTTTGATGAAAGAATATACCATCAATTATCAATTGTCGGGAGGAAAAGAATCTTTTTCAAGCTATTATACTTCCTATTATGATAATATTATCATGAATCAATCTCTGAAAAAAAACATTGTATGGGCAAACCATAATTTGGTTACCGACAGTGTATTTGCAGAGGTACATTTGATTTTATGCAGAAATGTGTTAATTTATTTTGATAACAGTTTGCAAAATAAAGTGCAAAAACTGCTTTATGAAAGCCTTATCAATGGAGGCATTTTATGTTTAGGTTCAAAAGAAGGTCTGGGGTTTACCGACTTTTATGAAAAATATATTGAGTTGGATAAAAAACAAAAAATATTAAAAAAGAAATATTAAAAAATGGAGTATGAAGCAATTGTTATAGGAGTTTCTTCAGGTGGAATGAATGCTTTGAAGTATCTATTTTCAACATTGCCTGCTGATTATAGAATACCAATTATTATAGTGCAACATGTGAGCGCACGTTCTGATAACGATTGGATAAAACTTCTAAACGCTAAAAGCAATCTTAGCATAAAAGAAGCAGATGAGAAAGAAAAAATAGTATCCGGAAAAGTTTATATCGCTCCGGCTAATTATCATTTGATGATTGAAAACGATAAAACCTTTTCGCTTACAATTGATGAATATGTAAATTTTGCAAGACCATCCATTGATGTATTGTTTGAATCAGCCGCTGAGGCGTATAAAAAAAAATTGATTGGTATAGTATTAACAGGTTCAAATAATGACGGGACAAAAGGTATAAAGCGAATAAAAGAATGCGGTGGTTTAGCCATTATTCAGGACCCGAAAACAGCCGAATCCCCAAATATGCCCGCATCAGCAATTGCGGCAGTTCAACCGGATTATATTTTATCCTTGGAGAAAATAGTTCAGTTGCTAATAAAAATAACAAAACCCAATCCCAATAGCTATCGGGACAAATAATAAAATAAAAATGACACTTGCCAAAAAAATATTAACTGGATTTATAGCTTGCGCTGTGATACTTTTCGGAGTTGCATTTTTCTCGTTTAAAAATAGTGAAAAATTTATCGCTTCGAATACCCTGGTAGATCAGACCAACAAGGTATTAAATGAATTCAGCCAAATTCTATCTACTATCACTGCTGCTGAGACAGGCAACCGTGGTTTTATCATTACTGGCGATGATGTTTATTTAGAACCTTTTACAAATGCCGAAAGAACTATTGACGAACATCTTGCTAAAGTAAAAGAGTTGACAAAAGACAGTACCGTCCATCAAAAGAGTAAGGAACTAGAAAAGGAAATAAAAATACGTTTCATTCAATTAAAAAACGGAATCAATCTTCGCAGACAGGGTTTTGATATGGCAAGGGAATTTGTTGTCTCTGGTGTAGGAAAAGAATCACAAGATAAAATACGAGAAATAATTGATAGTATTCGGAATATAGAATATACGTTACTTGCTGAAAGAAAACAAGCAAGTGATGAAGATGCCAGCAATTTTACTACAGTTTTTGTCATTTTAATATTAATCATCATTTTAGTCCTTATTATTGTTTACAGCATAATTACATCAAATTTAAAAACACTTAAACTATCTGAATCGGAAACTGCCAGCAAAAACTGGCTGCTTACAGGTAACACAGACCTTAACGAAAAATTAATAGGCGACAAAAGTTTAGAGGAGTTGGCAAACAATACCATTAGTTTTTTATGCACTTATTTGAAAGCACAAATTGGCGCAGTTTATCTGTTTAATGATAAAGAAAATGCATTTATGTTAAACGGACGTTATGCCTTTTCATCCTCTACCGATACTAAAGAAAAATTTGCACTGAATGAGGGATTGGTTGGCCAGGCAGCGCAGGAACAAAAACAAATTTCTTTAACAGATATAGCAGAGGAACATATTCGCATTACCTCCTCTGTTCTAAACGCCAAACCAAAACATATACTCATTATTCCATTTTTGTTTGAAGGTAAAACAATGGGTGTAATAGAAATTGGGAGACTTACTCATTTCAACGAAACAGAAAAAGAATTTATCAATGCTTCTATGAAAAGTATTGCTATTGCCGTAAATACAGCTTTCAATCAGGAAGCGCTTAGAGAATTATTAGAAAAGATTCAAGTGCAAAATGGCGAAATGGAAATATCGGCACTGGAAATAGAGCAGCAACTAAATTCTCTGAACCAAGCGGCTATTCTTTCTATTGCCGATGCAAATGGCGATATCATATATGCAAATGATAATTTCTGTAAAATTTCGAAATATTCAAGAGAGGAATTAGTAGGAAATAATCACAGAATGTTGAAATCAGGAAAGCAGCCGGCTGGATTATTTATTGGTATGTGGAAATCAATTGGTGGCGGAAGAACCTGGAAAGGAGAAATATTAAATAAAGCTAAGGACGGAACTTTTTATTGGGTGGATACAACAATTACTCCTTTTAAAGGAATTGATGGTAAAATAGAAAAATATCTCGCCATCCGATTTGATATTACTACTACAAAAAATCAAATAGAGGAGCTGGCAAAGCAAGGTGAAGAATTACAAACACAGCAGGAAGAGCTGAAACAAATGAATGAAGAACTAGAAGAACAAGCGCAAAATTTGAAACAACAGCAAGAGGAATTACAGATGACCAATGAGGAATTAGAAGCGCAAACACAATCATTGGAAGCGAAAAATTTGGAAGTTGAGGCTTCAAAAAACGACATTGAACAAAAAACAAAACAGCTAGAAATAAGCAGCAAGTATAAATCGGAGTTCCTTGCTAATATGTCGCATGAATTACGCACCCCTCTTAATAGTTTGCTGATCCTGTCAAAAGATCTATCTGAAAACAGAAATAAAAACTTGGATAGTGTTCAGGTAGAGAGTGCAGAAATAATTTATAAAAGTGGTTGTGATTTGCTTGTATTAATTAATGAAGTACTTGACCTGTCTAAAATTGAAGCCGGGAAAATGTCTTTAAACATTGAACCCGTATCACTGAAAAATTTTGCAAATGAACTCATCCGCGAATTTAAACATCATGCCGAGAAAAAAGGATTGACGCTAAATACAGATTTAGATAAAGAACTACCTGAATTCATTCTCACTGATTCACAACGGTTGAACCAGATATTAAAAAATCTTTTATCAAACGCCATAAAATTTACTGAAAAAGGAAGTGTGAGTATTCAAATTGGCCGAAATACGGGAAGTACTGTAATTATTTCAATTACTGACACAGGGATTGGAATTTTGGAAGAAAAACAACAGGCCATATTTGAAGCCTTTCAGCAAGCTGAAGGGGGAACATCCAGAAAGTATGGCGGCACAGGTTTAGGGCTTTCTATTTCGCGTGAGCTTGCAAAATTATTAGGCGGTGAAATTAAGCTGAGCAGCAAATTAAGTGAAGGGTCTACTTTCTCTCTCATTATTCCATTAGAAATAGTTCAGGAGCAGGAACGTAAAGGCACAAACACTCCCGATATATATTGGGAGAAAGAATCAGCATCGTTTAAACCCCGTTTATCAAATGATATTAAATATCTAAATTATCCCAACATAAAAGATGACAGAGAGACAATAACCGGTGATGATAAAACATTGCTCATTATTGAAGATGATCTGAAATTTTCTACAATAATTTTAAAGCAGGCCAACAAAAAAGGATTTAAATGTTTATCGGCAGCAACAGGAGAAGATGGTTTATTACTTGCATTAAAATACAAACCGCAAGCAATTATTCTCGATATGATTTTGCCGGGCATTAACGGACACACTGTATTGTTTGAATTAAAAGCAAATCCTTCTTTAAGGCACATTCCTGTGCATATTATTTCGGCAAAAGAACGCTCGCTGGAACCAATCAGAGAAGGAGCGGTTGAGTATTTGATGAAACCAGTTGCTAAAGAAGATTTGGAAGAAGCATTTAATAGGATTGAAAATTTTGTAAACAGAAAAATTAAAAACCTGCTCATTATCGAAGACAATGAAAATTCCAGAAAGGCAATGCGCACACTCATTGGCAACGGAGATGTTAAATGTTTTGAGGCCGAAACAGGTAAAGAAGCCTTAGCACTGTATGAACAAAATCATATTGATTGTATGATACTGGATATTGGTTTGCCGGACATGAGCGGGTTCGACCTCATTCATAAATTAGAAAAAATAAAAGACCACAATCTTCCGCCTGTTATTGTATACACCGGTAAGGAACTTACAAAAGAAGAAAACAATGAACTTCAGAAATATGCTGAGAGCATTATTATAAAAGGAGTAAAGTCAGAAGAACGATTGTTGGATGAAACAGCTCTTTTTCTTCACAGGACAATAAGCAATTTGCCTAAATCAAAACAAGTAATTATAAATAAACTTTACGATAAAGAAGCTGTATTTCATGCGAAAAAAATATTATTAGTAGATGATGATATGCGAAACTTATTTGCATTATCAAAAATATTAAAAGAACGTGGAATGGAAATAATAAAATCAGAAAATGGAAAAAATGCTTTAGAGATGTTGGAAATACATCCCGAAATAGATTTGGTATTGATGGATATCATGATGCCGGAAATGGACGGTTACGAAGCAATGAAACGAATTCGCGCTCAGACGAGATTCACGCAGCTACCTGTAATTGCACTCACAGCAAAAGCCATGAAAGACGATAAACAAAAATGTATTGACGCGGGTGCCAATGATTACATTTCTAAACCAATTGATATTGAACGGTTGCTATCACTAATGCGTGTGTGGCTAAGCAAATAAGGAGGTTTAACATTTTTTATTGCCCCGAACCATCATAATTAATAAGTGATGAGAATAAATTTTAATGATGATGAAAGCAATTAGTCCTGTTAAAATTTTATTGGTTGATGATCTTCCGGAAAATTTGTTCGCATTAGAATTAATTCTTTCTAATGACAATTATATATGTGTGAAAGCACATTCTGGAAATGAAGCATTAAAAATTCTGCTGCATGAACAAGATTTCGCCATCATATTAATGGACGTGCAAATGCCGGGGATGGATGGTTTTGAAACAGTAGAATTAATTCGAGGAATTGAAACACTTAAACATATTCCAATCATTTTTTTAACTGCCAGCATGGATAATTCTATGCATATTTTTAAAGGGTATCAGGCTGGTGCAGTTGATTATATGATTAAACCGCTTATTCCGGAAATATTAAAAGCTAAGGTGGCTGTTCTTGTGGATTTATATAAAAAAACCCGTGAATTATTGGTTCAAAGGGAAGAAATGAAAACGCTTTATGGTGATGCTACAGTTCAAAAAAGAATTATGGCAGAGCTAACAGAGGCAAAAAGTAAAGCTGAAACCGCCACACGAATTGCAGAAGATGCAATGAAAGCGAAGCAGCAATTTTTGTCGAACATGAGTCATGAAATTCGCACACCAATGAATGCGATAATAGGGTTTACAAAGATAATATTGAAAACAGATTTGTCAGTAAAACAAAAAGAGTATTTGGATGCTATAAAAGCCAGTAGCGATGGATTACTCGTGCTGATCAACGACATACTGGATTTAGCAAAAGTAGATGCAGGGAAAATGACATTTGAACAAACACCTTTCAAAATGGAATTCTCAATATCCACCATGCATCAGGTGTTTGATTTAAAAATTAAAGAAAAGAATTTAGATTTAGTTAAAGAATATGACAACAAAATTCCAGTAGTGTTGATCGGCGATTCGGTACGTTTGCACCAAATTCTTTTAAACCTTTTGAGTAATGCTATAAAGTTCACAGCAAAAGGAAAAATAACGGTAACTGTTCGTTTATTGAATGAAGATAAAGAGAAAGCAGCCATTGAGTTTGCAATTACCGACACAGGCACAGGAATACCCGAAGATAAATTAGAATCTATTTTTGAAAACTTTCAGCAAGCTACAAGTTCCACTTCAAGTACATTTGGAGGAACAGGATTAGGACTTGCGATCTGTAAACAATTAGTAGAAAAACAGGGCGGAACTATTTCAGTAAAAAGTAAAGTCAATGAAGGTTCAACTTTTAGTTTCACTTTAATATTTCAAAAAACCAATGGAGAAAGTGAAAAAGAAATTGGAGCGGTAAAATTGGACAAAGAAATTAAAGACATAAAAATATTAGTGGTTGAAGACATCAAGCTCAATCAATTATTGATGCGAACAATATTGGACGATTTCAAATTCAAATACGATATTGCAGACAACGGAAAAATTGCTATCGAGAAACTACAAACAGAAACTTACGATATTATTTTGATGGACTTACAGATGCCTGTAATGAATGGGTTTGAAGCCACCGTATATATTCGCAATACGATGAATTCAAAAATTCCAATCATTGCTTTAACAGCCGATGTAACTACAGTGGATGTAGAAAAATGCAAAGCAGTAGGCATGAATGATTATGTTTCCAAACCTCTTGACGAACGGGTTTTATACACCAAAATTATTGAAATGTTAGCCGTATGACAAATGTTTGGAAGGACAGAAGTGTCAATATTCACCAAAAGTGTACCACTAATTTGCACCAAATATGTACCACCGGTAAATCCTTTTGCCGCATTATTCTTTGCTGACTAATATATTACTAAAAATCGAACAATACGTTTGACATATTGTCCTACCCCTCGTTTGGCGGCATCGTCACCGCCCACGCAAGTCATTGGCAATCAAAAAGTTTGATGGAAAAATTGTACGCTGCTAACATCAATTGCCGCATCTCGCCCCTTGTGGCCGCACAGATTGATTTTTCTCGAAAAGGGGTGGATTGGGCCTTGCGCGTGTCGCCACATTATTACAATACGGAGGAGGAGATAGGGCGGCTGGTGGAAGTGTTGGCCAAAATTTGAAATACATAAACCGCAAAATGCAAAACCGGGGAACGGGTTCTACGCTTGATTTTTCGGTTTGATATTTTCCCGTTTTACATTTTAGGGTTCTCCTGTTTTGCCCTTTTCTTACCCCTGCCCGTACAACCACTCCAAAGTATTTTTATAAAACACCCGCTCCAGCGTCTCCTCCGGCAAACCCATTTCTTCTATAAATTTCCCAATTTCTAAATCTCCCAACGGGAATGGGTAGTCCGTGCCGAGGCAAATTCTTTCTTCCCCCACTACCTCCAAAATATAGCGGAGCAATTGCGGATCGTGTGTTGCCGAATCATACCAAAACCGCTGGAGATATGAGCGCGGCGAAACAGGGTTGTCCATCGCCACCAAATCGGGTCGGCAATTGAACCCATGCTCGATGCGCCCGATGGTGGGCACAAACGAACCACCCGAATGTGCGAGGCATACACGCAACTTGGGCAAGCGTTCCATCACTCCCCCAAAAATGAGTGAACATGCTGCCCGACTGGTTTCGGCAGGCATTCCCACGAGCCAGGGGAGCCAGTATTTTCGCATTTCAGCCTCGCCCATCATTTCCCAAGGGTGTATGAAAACAGCCATGTTGAGCCGTTGGCAAGCCTCGAAAATGGGGAAGAATTGTGCTTCGCTGAGGTTTTTTTGGTTCACATTTGAGCCAATCTGCACACCTGGAAAACCGAGGCCATGCAATCGCTCCAATTCTTTGATCGCCAGGTCAGTATCTTGCATTGGGATCGTGCCGAGCGCGATGTAATGTTCAGAAAAATCGTCCACCACACCTGCCAGATGATCGTTGAGGAACATGGAGAGTTCGTGGCAATCGGCAGGTTTTGCCCAATAACTGAACATGACAGGAATCGTGCAAACCACTTGCACAGGGGTGCGAAAATGAGCGTATTCGCCGATACGCACCTGAGGGTCCCAGCAATTGGAAGCGATCTCACGAAAAAACGTGCCGCCTTTCATCATCCGCGCAAAGCCCGGTACCTGGTGTTCCAGGTGAATAAATTCCCCGTAGCCGAACTTTTCTGCAAAATTTGGCAGCTGTTCGGGCAGGAGGTGGGTGTGCATATCTATCTTTTTCATGGGAGTAGTTGGCTAAACAGAAGGGGTTGTGTCCGGGCGCAAGATACACACTTGTTTTTCTTCGCCTTTTGATGACATCCTTCAACTGATTCGCTTAAGGGTTCTTTCTCTTCAATACCTTTGTCGTTTCAAAAATGAAATATTCATGAACAAACTCTTTTTTACACTCATACTCAGCCTTTTTGCGCTGAATATTTGCCAAGGCCAATCCAACCATACATTCACGCTTTTGAGCAACTGGGACGATAATGACCTGCCGATTGCTGCGCCAAACTGGCTTTCCCTCCAATATAGCGGTTGCTGGGGCATAGCTGTCAATGGGCGCGAGTATGCCGTGCTGGGTGGTGCTGAACACGTGCTCTTTTTTGATGTGACGGAACCAACCACGCCAAAATTGGTAGGCAAATTTCAAGGGAGCGCCAATACTGTTTGGCGTGAATTCAAATCGTACAAAAATCGGGTTTACGCTGTATCGGATGGCGCAAGTGAAGGATTGATGATCTTTGACATGAGCCATGCAGAGGACACCATTGTACGTACCTATTGGAGCAATGCCCTTTTCCAGGCAGCTCATACGATCACGCTTGATACTACGTCAGGACGCATATACTTGAACGGAGGCAGTGCAAGCCAGGGTATCATAGTATTGGACATCAGCCAAAACCCCGACGTGCCGACCTTTGTCACCCACGCTGTTTTTCTAGGCGGACTCCTGCACGATTCCTATGTGCGCAATGACACCATTTATGCTTCTTCGGGTCATGCTGGCTATTTCATTTATGATATGAAAAACCCGCTCAATCCGATACTGCTGGCTCAAATCAGCACAGGCGGTTACAACCACAATTCTTGGTTGAACACGGCGGGTACACACGCATATTACACCGAAGAAATACCAGATGGACAACCCATTCGAATCATTGATTTACAAAACCTTGCGTTGGGGGAAATAGAAACGGCCGGTTCGTTTCTGGACAAATTTTCAGTAGAAGGCGGCGAGCATACCGCCATCCCCCACAACGTGTACATCAGCGGCAATATCTTATTTGATTCACAGTATGAAGACGGTTTGCTGGCATACGATATTACCATTCCCACCCAACCGGTACTATTGGCTCAGTACGATACGCACCCTCAAAATATACAATACAATCAATATCACGGCAACTGGGGCAACTACCCATGGCTTCCCTCGGGCAACATCATTGCTGGAGACATGCAAAACGGCCTTTTCATGCTGAAACTCAGCAATGGCTCAGTGGACACAAAAACCCCAGGGAACCCGCTTGCCGTGCAAGTCTCTCCTAACCCTACCCATGACTTTCTGAACATTCGACTGCAAACGCCCACCCCCGGAACATGGATGTGGAGAATCCGTAACTCCGCAGGCCAAATAATCTCGACTGGGACGGCGGAAGAGGCCGAAACTTCACTCAGGCTAACTGGCTGGCCAAGCGGCTTATACTTTGTCGAAATCCGTGATGCGGAGGGAAGAACTGCCCTGCGGAAGGTAGTAGTGGAATAAGTATAACTGCGGCCTTATTTTCCAAACTGCTTCTTCAAAATATCCCAGCATATTTTGTAGAACTCCGGCACGTGGGTAAATGCCTTTAACGCGTTGACCTTGAATCGTCTATGCAAATAATTTTGCATCAGTACGAAGCTAACCGTGTAGCCCGCAAGCATGGCGTAAGCCGCACCAAAAAGGCCAAATTCTTTGATAAAAAGGTAGCTCAATGTTAGGTTGAGCATTGCGGTGAATAACGTATAAGCGAAGTTTACGGCAGGTTTTCCGGTTGAGTCCAGTACCGTCCCAAACTGAATTGCAAAAGGCATGAAAAGCCCAAAAAAAGCCGTCAACCGTAGCACGTTTGCCGATTCCATATACTGGCTTCCCGCAAAAACACGAATGATTGGTTCAGCGAACACAAGCACGAAAATCACAAAGGGAAGTATCACTGCGAGCGTAGCCCCAACACTGCGCTCATAAAGGTTTTTTACCCCCGCAGTGCCTTCAAGGGCCATCTTTTCGGCACTTTTTGGGAACACCACAGCAGCAATACTGAATGCAGGAGCTTCTACCAATTGCGTCACCCGTCCTGCCGCATCGTACACTGCAAAAGCCACCGGGCCAAGCATTTGACCCAACGAGAGTTTGTCAATATTTTTGTAGAACATGGTGCTCAGGTTGGTACCCAAAACAAATTTGCCGTAGCTCAACAAATTTACAACCCATTGAAAATCAATCTTTTTTGCCAGAAACAGAAAAGGCCAGGAAAGCCGCCACGCAACCAAAGCGGCCAAGCTTGTACCCATTAAAACGGCCGCGCTAAATTGCCAAAGCACCACCCCTCCTCCTGAAATCCAGCACACCAAGACCCACAGGAAAGGTACTCCTCGATAAAAAAATGAGGTCCAAAAAAGCCCGCGAAATTCAAAATTAGCTTGTTGGACAAAGTTGCTGTGCGCACAAAGCGCCATTAAAAAATTGCTCAGGAAATACACTGGCAACATCTCGGCCAACAGAGGAACCTGATACTGCCGACAAATCCAGTCCACACTAAGCCATAGAATCAGATTAGACAGTATGGAGTAAGAAATATTGAGCACAAGTGCTGCTGTGGCAATGTTGGCCTGTTCTTTTCTGTTGCCTTTTTGGGTAGCCAGTGCACGGACTAAGCCATTTTGCAAAAGCCCAGCCCGCCCCATTTCAACAAAATAAGCGAGCAGAATAAAGATTCCCCAAGCCGCAAATGCTTCTTTAGTTAAAAGCCGCAACAACAGCATGGCTGTGCCGAGGTTGAAAGCCATAGCAACCACCTTTTCCAAAAGGGAGAATAGCCCTGATCGAAGCCAATAGTTTTGCGCAGGGATGGCGGTGGGTTTTTCCATGAAGAGTTTCCGTCCAATAAAAAACGGGGCCGCGATATCGCGGCCCCGTTTTTTGTACAAAATAATTGGCTGCGAAATTAATCGTAGCGACGGTTGTGCTTTTTGCGCTTTCCTTTGAAATGGTGGCCATCTTTGTCGTTATTGCCCGTTACAGGGCCTTTACGAATCATGGCACAACGGAAACCAACGGTTCTGCTGGCTTTGTCCTCTTCAAGGAAACGACGTGCGCCAGGCGAGAGCCAGAAAGCGCGATCAGCCCAAGAACCTCCTTTGATAACGCGGGCCTTATCACTGATGAGGGTGCTGATACCATAGCGATATTCTACGTTCGACTCTTTATCGCCATCAAGGAAGTTGTACACTTCTGGACGTTTGTAGTTATCACGAAGCGCAGTTGTCGTAGTGTCCATAAGCTCGTACACTAAATGGCCAAGGCTGTCCTTCTGAATGGGCGCACCTGTTTCAGGATCAAGTTTCTTGGTCATAAAGACGTTGCCGCGATATGGGTTGAGCTCTTGGCTCTCCGTGTCTTCCAAGTCAGAAGCCGTGAGCGGACGGTAGAGGTCAAATGTCCATTCGTTTACGTTGCCAGCCATGTTGTAAAGGCCGTAATCGTTGGGCCACCCAGAAAGCACTTCGGCGGGGAAGAAGGCTTTGTCGTTGAGTGCTCCGGCCATACCACCATAGTCACCAGCGCCACGCTTGAAGTTAGCAAGCATCTTGCCTTGGTTTTTGTTGCGCTTTTGGTAGCGAACTGTGTTGCCATTCCAAGGATAAATACGACGGTCGGTAATGAGTTCGTCTTTGGTAGTAGCTTGGTTTCCAAGGAGACCGAGCGCAGCATATTCCCATTCTGCCTCCGTAGGAAGGCGGTAAGCAGGGAGGAGGATGCCATCTTCAAGGCGGACTTGACGTTCGCCTCCAGTACGCTTGTCTTCTAGCAATTTGCGCGGAGATGGCTGGTACTGACCAACGAGATAAGCTTCGGTGTTGAAGTTATTGTCGTCTTTTTGATCGGGCGTAGGCTCGATGATTCCACGTTTAATGAGAATCATCTCATTCACGCGGTCGGTACGCCATTTACAAAAGTCATTTGCCTGGTTCCAGCTAACACCTACCATTGGATATTGGTAATAGTCAGGCGTACGGAAGTAGTTTTCAACCATCGGCTCGTTATACGCAAGTTCTTCGCGCCATACGAGTGTGTCAGGAAGTGCCCGTTTCCATACTTCGGGATAGGTTGCACCATAAACCCGATTGACCCAATACAAATATTCTTGGTAGTCAATGTTACGCACTTCGGTCTCGTCAATATAGAACGAACCAACAGTGACACGTCGCTCGATGTTGTTCCATTCGTAGGTAACATCTTGCTGTACTTTACCCATTACGTAGGTACCGCCTTCAATCAGCACGAGGTTAGGGCCCGTAGCTTGGCCTTCGTAATCGGTCTTTTCAAATCCGCCCCATTTCTGGTCGTTGTACTTCCAGCCTGTGGTGGAGGAGCCTTCGGATTTGCGTCCGCAGCTGGCTAGAACGAACACCAGTAGGGCAAAATTCAACCCGTGAATTAGTGTTTTCTTCATTGTATTAAAATACAGGTTTTGAAAAAAAATGAGTGGCAAATGTAGAAAAAGTAAACTTCTCAGTTGGTGTGTTCCTGCTAATTTTAACGAAACATGGGAAAATCATTGGAACATTCGGGTGCAATCATTGATATCTGGGCGTTTTTTGTTTCGGAAAAGGAGGCCCAAGGTCAGTTCAAAGGTTCCTCCTGCATTGTTTGCCAAGCCTGAAACGGTGGCATCGTAACTAATCCCAATCTTAAATGGACCCTCTCTGAACCCCGCCAACAATATGACCGCATCGGAATTGCGAAAAGTGTGCCTAAACCAAGTCCCTGCAAAAACCGACCCCAAACTCGCATAAGCGCCCAGATTCAGTTGTTTGTACGGGCCCTGCGCTACAAACAGAAAGTTCGGGGAGACAAACGAGGCCTCCTGACGTTTATTGCCCTTTTTAACTATCCACTCTGTGCCGCCGTGAAAAGTATAGCGGATCGGAAGCCCGGGCACCAGATTGTTTTTCAAACGAAGGATGCTCTGGCTGGGTGTATTGAGGTGTTTTAAGCCCACGCCGAGGTAAAATTTTTCACTCAACAGTAGAAAGCCGCTTGAAATATCAAGGTCAGCGCGGCTCGTCACATCCGGGCGAATTTCCCCCGTGTTGTATGTGATGCCATTGATGGGATCTAATTGGTCGGGAAACAGAAGTTTCTCCCAATTCAGATTAACCTGATGAACGCCCATTTCGAGGCCGAGTTTGAGCGCGATAAAATCATTCACCCTCAACCGATAGGCATAAACGGCTGAAAATCGGTTGGTTTTGAAAATCCCGTCGCCCGCATTGTCGCCCTCCAGATGAAAGCCGATACCACTATTGAGGCGGTTGAAACTTTGCTCGTAATAAGCAGCGTAAGTACGGTATGCGCTTTGGAAACCCGTCCATTGGTTGCGGTACGCCATACCTGCCCGAGGGGCCTGCGCACTTCCCGCAAATGCAGGGTTGATCTGCAAAGGCATGGCATAAAACTGCGAAAAAATTGGGTCTTGGGCAAATGCCAATGCTGGGGAAAGCAAGCCCGCCGTCGCTAAAGCTATGGCGGGTAAAGAAAGTAGCTTTTTCATGCCGGGAAGTTCGTGCTTTGGGTGAAATTCGCAATCGCAAACACGCTAGTTTGCAATGAATTGCCAAAATAAGGGAATCAATATCAAGTTTTCAAGTAGCAGGTTACTATCGCTTCATCACTTCATCGCTTTATCACTTTATCGCTTCATTAAAAAAGGCTGACGTACCCAAGGTGGAATTTTGTTGCGCGGAAATCCACCGATTGGCCAACATCTCGCCGACCCACCGCTGCTGAAATGCCAAATATGCCTGCCCTTGTTTCAAAATTTAGCCCAGCCCCGAAACCCAAAGGACGGAGGAAAATTCGGTTTTGTGCGGTCAAATTTTCCAAATAAGCCCAATCCGCAAAAGTCGAGAGAAACGAATTAGGCCCAAGGAGCAGTCGCCACTCTGCTGTGCCTACCACGAAGCGTGTTGCAAATAGGCTTTCTTCATCGAAACCGCGCAGGAGTTTGTTGCCTCCAAGTCGGTAATTTTCATTTGCAAAAACAGGTTTTTCAGAAAAAATACCGCCTCCGCGCAGGCCTATTTTTATCGTGCTGCGCACCAAAACGGGTACAAAAACTTCTCCACGCAATTCGGCGCGATAACGAGCTGCCCGTCCTACAATAGAATCATACAGCGTTGAAAAATTAAATGCTGGATCGGCTGGGTCACGGAGGTTTTCAATCTGTGTATTCCTTCGCACCTTGTTGAAGCCTGCCACCGCTTTGAGTGTGAGCGACCAGCCTCGACGGGGGTTGTACCGATAGTCGAGGCGCGAAAAAGAAGTTTCGATACCAAAGCCGTTTTGTCTATAATCGAGGTTAGTGGGTAATTGACGCGAAACACGCACCGTCAGTGTATCCACTTTTTGGAGGGAGGAGCTTTTGTTTTCCCAAAAAAATCGCACAAAATTGGCCCCTGAAAAAAGATAGGAGACTCCTGCTTCGCCCTGCGCATCGGTCCAAGTGCTATCGCGGCGGAAAATACTGAGCCTCCCTTCTGCTCCATATGTGGTGCCAAAAACATAGGGAACACCTGCCTGAACATCTATTTTTTGGGTTTCTGGACGCAACCTTTCCAACTCTGCAGAAAACCGTTCGCCCAGGTTCAGGGCATTCTGGAAAGCCGCGCTGAGCGAGCCTGTTAACAAGAGTTTCCCATTGGCTGCGTCCGGCTGTGGCAGCAAGCCGATGATGAAGTCAAACCTGCTCGCCCGCTTTTTTTTGAGGAACAAATTGATGTTGGCTTCACCCGATTCAACACCTCCTAGGTTTTCGAAAACCTCCGAGGTATTGGAGATTTTCGCAAATGTGACCGATGGATTGGATGTAGTTTCCAGAAATAGCAGCGAGCGCAATTGTTCACGAACCCGCAACACCCGCGCCCGGCTGTACAGGGTGCCTTTTTTAATTCCCAAATAATTGGATAGAAATGCCTTCGGCAATTTAATATCGCCATTTATTTTCAAGGTGTTAAAAACAAAAACCCGCTTGCGATCTATTTGTAAAATGGCCGATGCAGCACCGCTGCTCTCTACAACCACGCTGTCAAGCCAGACTGTGGCAAAAGGGTAGCCGTTGTTTTCTGCCTGCTCCAAAACAGCTTGTTCAAGTTTCAAAACCGATTCGTAGCGGAGTGGTTTTTCTGCAAAAATCTTTGCTCGATAACCCGCCGCAGACAACCAGTTATCATTCCCGAAACCAGCCCCCGCTCGAAGTGACACCCAACGCAAGGGTGGCCCCAGGGTTAGGGACTGGTGGATTGGTGGACTGGTGGACTGGTGATTGGTGATTGGTTGATCGGTATTAGGCGTTCGAAAAGAGTCAATTGAAACCAGCAAGAAAGCTTTTTGGCGGAAATGATTTAGCAAGCCAAGGCAAAGCGAATCAAGCGAAACCACTGTGGTCATTGTAAAAGTAGCCGTATCACCATGATTTTCAAGCGGCTGTGGCTTGAAATCATTGATGCTTTCCCAAAAAGAGCTTTGTTCTGAAGGATTGAGAATGAAGCGAGATACAGTCGTTTGAGCGGGTAGCGCAAGCGCGGAGAGTGCGCTTACGAGCATGGAGGGGCAAAAAATTCGTGTCACAAAACTTGCCATGGCCTGCATGACGGCTTTTTACAAACAAGGTTGTTTTTCAAAAAGAAAAATTTGCTTCAATAGGTCAAATGGCAATACATTTATCCAACAAAAACAGATTGCTATGCTAAAAGTAAGTCAAATTCTAGCCACCAAAACCAAAAACGCGGTGTACTCAGTCGCGCCAAACCAAATGGTCATCGAAGCACTCGAACTCATGACTGCCCGAAATATAGGTGCAGTGATGGTGATGGAGAGCGACCGTTTGGTGGGTATTTTTTCGGAACGCGATTATGCAAGAAAGGGCATTCTCCAAGACCGCAAGGCCAAAAATACTCCGGTGAGCGAGGTGATGACCGCCAATGTATTCACGGTAAGCCCGCAAGACAGCATCGAGAACTGTATGCAGATGATGTCGGAGAAAAAATTCCGCCACTTGCCTGTGCTCGAGGGATCTCAGGTTGTTGGTTTAATTAGCATTAGCGACGTGGTGACGGCCATCATCCATGAGCAGAAAAACCGAATTGAGAGCCTTGAGCAGTACATTACCAGTTGAGAATCTGCTCCAAGCCCTTATTCCTTCATATTTAAAATTTTATTGGCAGGTGCTTCTGCCAAAACGGGCGGATTGGCATGAATGGGCTTGCCATTGAGCACTTGTTCGTAAAGACGCAAATAATCCTGCGCCATACGCTCGGCGGAGAAGTGCTCCAGCGCGTGCTCGTGGCAGCGTTTTGGGTCGAACGAACCTGCGTTTTTGATGGATTCCACGAGCTCAGATTTTTTGACGGAAAGGCAGCCAAAGTCTGAATAGAAAGCTTCCACCGTGCCTTTCCAGTTGCTTTTTTCCCGGTTGACACTTTCTTTTTTCCCCAATAATTCGGGCAGCGACCCAAAAGGCGTTCCAAATACCGGGCAGCCAAAATACAGGCTCTCCACGATGGCAAGGCCAAAAGGTTCGTTCCATAAAACGGGGAAAATCAACCCTTTGGAGCCATTGAGAATGGCATTTTTGCCATCGCCACCCAACATCCCATGGAAACGGACATGGGGCGTAAGTGTGATGCGCAGCCCCATCCGAAAGTTGACCCGTGTACCGCCTATGACGTGCAGTCTCTCGCCTGCTTTACCCGCCAAGCCAATGGCCCCGCGCACGTTTTTGATGCGCCAGGCGGCATTCCCGAGAAAGTGAAAATAGAGGCGACGGTTGGTCAGATCAGGTTTACCGTAATCTTCGAAATCAATGCCATTGTGGACGAATACCGACCCGCCATGCCGCTGGGCGTGGTTTCTAGAGATAAAAACAGTGTTCGGATCAAATTTGTGCGGCTCAGAGATATTGCCGTGGAGGGTGGTGATATAGGGTTTGGGAAGTTCTTCCGTGGTTTCGAAATGCAAGTGCACCACATCGCAGTCCTCGGGAATTTGCTCGGCTAGCGGCTTTTTTTCATTGATTGTCAACACCTTGGCAAAAGGGCAAGAGGAGCCAGCCTTAACCAGATATGTGACCTCGTGCCCCATCCGAACGAGCGACTTGCCGAGCCACCAGATGACGCGCTCGGTGCCGCCGTAAAGGTGGACTGGGATTTTGGTGTTGTTGACTAGGAGGATTTTCATGACGTACTACAAATCCATTCTGTTGTCGAAAAAGGCAATGTTTTCAATATCGTCCTCTTGAATCTGATAGTAAGCAGAACATTGTGGGGTGATGACGCATTTGCGCAAGCCTGGAAATTTTTCAGAATTTGGAAATGCACCTGGAAAACGCTGTAAAATAGTAAAGGAACGTTCAAGTTTTAAAAGAAAACCATCGCGAACGCGAGGTGACCACTCAAATTCGAGATAGTCAAGTAATGCCTGCAATTGCTCCGCAGCGGGTTCGGAGAGGATGATATTCATGCTTTTCGGCTACGATATCTTGTCATAAATTCTTCGAAGCCAATTTTCTGGCCATTCTTTAATGCTTCTACTCCACGTTTGATTGATGCCTTTTGAGCATCTGAAAGTTCATCCCAGATGTCAATTGATGGCTTAAGCAAGTTTTCAATTTGCTGCAATATCACTTCACCCTGAGTTTCGGCCAGATCAAGAATTGCGCGTTTGCGTGTTTCGACAGCAGTAAGTGTCATGGCAGATATTTTTGACAAATGTAGTATGAAATCAGTTTGCCCCACCAATCCGCTCCAAAAACTCCGCCTCCGTCCATATCTCCACCGTCTCCAAAGCCTGTGCTTTTTTAAGTTTTGAGCCTGCTTTTTCGCCCACAACGAGAATGCTGAGGTGTTTGCTCACGCCACTCATCAGGCTGGCTCCTGCCGCCGCTGCTTTTTTCTCAGCTTCCTCGCGGGTCATCTGCGAGAGCGTGCCTGTGAAAAGAATGCTTTTGCCATAAAGCGGCCCATCGGTATTTACGTCGGTTTTTTTGTCTTCCTCGGTTTGGCTGAGGTTCACGCCGAGGCGTTCCATGTTCTCCAACAGTTCGACGTTGCTTGGGTTGAGAAAAAAGTTGGAAACATTTTTAGCAGCCACCGGGCCGATATCTTTGATGGTCTGGTATTTTTCCAAATCCCAGTCTTTCAGATCGAGCACGTGGTTGATTTCAGCAGCCAAAAGTTTGCTCGTGCGCTGTCCTAAATGGTGGACGCTGAGCGAGTGCAAAAGGCGGTGTATGGGGTTTTGTCTGGCTTTGTCCACGGCTGCTTTCATGTTGGCGGCGGATTTCTCGCCAAAACCTTCGAGATTGGCAATAGCCTCGTAATCAAGCCGATAAAGATCGGCAATGGAATGCAGCCAGCCCAATTTGTAAAATTTTTCAATGGTGCTTTCGCCCAGGCCTTCGATGTCCATGGCGTGTTTGGAGGTATGGAAAACCATGCGCGCCAGCACCTGTGCTTCGCATTCGGCGTTCTCGCAGCGCCAGATCGCTTCGCCTTCCGGCTTTACCAAAACGGAGCGACACACTGGGCAATTTTTCGGGTAATGAACCGCTCGTTCTGAGCCATTGCGCAGTTCGGCAAGGCTTTTTACGATGTACGGAATAACGTCGCCGGCTCGCTCCACCAGCACTTGGTCGCCAATGCGGATGTCTTTCGAGCGAATGAATTCCTCGTTGTGCATGCTCACATTTTGCACAATCACACCCGCCAAAGCCACGGGTTCCAACTTGGCTACTGGAGTGACCGCACCTGTTTTGCCTACCTGAAATTCCACATCTCGCAGTCGTGTGGTCGCCTGCCGAGCTTTGAATTTGAACGCAATAGCCCAGCGCGGGTGGTGGCTCGTGGCGCCGCATTTTTCCTGGAGTTCGAGGCTGTTCACTTTCACCACAATGCCATCGAGTTCGTAGGGGTATTCATCCCGGTACTCCTGCCAATCGGTGCAGAATTGAACAACCTCGGCAATGTTGCGACAAGTTTTTGTGGCAGGAAGGTGCTGTTTCGTCCCCCCCTTGGCAAGCGGCGTTTTGAAAGAAAGGGAATCCAGCAATTGGATGCTTTCGTCGTGGCTTTTAAAATTGCCGAGCACATTATTCCCTTCATTATCAATGGCATAGCCAAGTTGATAAAGAAAAGCCTCTAGTCCGCGTTCGGCGGCTTCGCGGGGGTCTTTCATGCGCAGGCCACCTGTGGCGGCATTACGAGGATTGGCAAAAACGGTTTCGCCCGCTTCTTGCCGGGCCTTGTTTATTTTTTCAAAAATATCTTTGCGGATGAGCGCTTCGCCGCGCAGTTCTACTTTTGAAATGCCTTTTTTGGAAAACGCAGCTTGTAGCGGTACAGAACGCAGGGTGCGGATATTGGCGGTTATTTCTTCGCCCACATAGCCGTTGCCACGTGTGGCAGCGCGCGTGAGACGGTCGTTTTCGTACACGAGGGCAATAGTGCCTCCATCGTATTTTGGCTCCACACAATATTCCACTTCCGCATCTTTTTCGAGGCCGCAGAGTTTTTTTACAGACGCGTCAAAATCGTTCAAATCTTCCGCATTGTAACTATTGTCCAGCGAGAGCATGGGAGTCAGGTGTGCCACTTGTGGGGCGTTTTCGGTCAGGTCTTTGCCCACGCGCTGCGTCGGCGAATCGGGCGTAACCAACTGTGGATGAGCCGCTTCGATGGTTTCGAGTTGCTTGTAGAGTTGGTCGTACTCAAAATCGCTGATAACGGGATCATTGCCCACATAATAGCACCATTCGTGGTAGCGGAGCACACGGCGGAGGTCTTCAACACGTTCGGCAGGAGGTTCTGCGAATAGGTCTGCAGCCTCCCCCCCCCGCCCCCCTCCTACAAAGGGGGAGTTTAATAGGCTTTTGGAAAGTTCGAAAAGGTTACGTTGCGCTTCTTGGCTGTACACGGTGGGCGGAATTTTGGACAAAAGTAATAGATGGGAATAGAACACCCGAATAACAAATCAACGCAAAAGCAGTTCTTTGTACCAGCCTTCCGATGGGCGAATTTCAAATGGCGAAAAAACATTTCAAAACCGGGCTTTTCTGCGTGCTGTGGTTTTTTGCTGCTGGTGCAAAGGCTCAGGATACTTGCGTCTACCTGTTTACCATTCCGCAAAAAGCCGATTTTGCCGCGGCCGACCATCTTGCCAACACCTACCTCGTGCGCGGTTTTGATCTGGAAAAATATGATTCAACCGGACGGTTTGTTACCCGATATTCCAACAATCGCCTTGGAATTCCTGCATTTCTGGACGCTTCCAACCCTTTGAAAATCTTGGTCTGGTATGCTGATTATCAGACGGCTATTTTCCTGGACCGGAACCTGACGGAATTGGGTCGGCTGAATATTGCGGAAGCGGGTTTTCCTGCCGTGCGCTGTCTTGCGAGCGCAGCCGATGGCAATATTTGGGCCTACGACGAGGCAAGTTCTCATTTGCTCAAACTCTCCTCTGCCGGGGAAAAATTGATAGAAAGCCCGCCGCTAAACCTGGAATTTGCACAGCGCTTTGCCCCGACATGCATTCGTGATGATGGTGGCCAAGCCGTTTTTCTCAGCGACCCAGCCCAAGGTGTGGCTGTATTTGACCCCTTTGCCCAATTGGACAAAATATTGATGTTCAAGGGATTGATACAGTTTGAAATCGAAAATGGAATCCTTTTTTTCGCCGAAAAAGATGGCATTCGCTCAGAAAATTGGCGAGGGGGGGCTTCCCAAAAAACATCGCTTCCAATAACGGCTCAATCGGAGGAGGCTGTGTTTTGGATTTCTAAAATGCGGCTTATTGTGCGAAATGAATCTGGCGTGTCGGTGTATCGCTATTAAAATGATTGAGCGATTTTTGTATTAATTATTTTTAGACAGGATTTACAGGATGAACAGGATTTAAGAGAGATTGTCGGCGAAGCCGACAATGCGAAGTCACACATCCTGTTCATCCTGTAAATCCTGTCTAAAAAATACAAGACTGCATCCCGTCAATCTCATGGGGCCAGCCGTTCAATTTTCCACTCCCCCCCTTCCCGCGTGTACAAAATCCGGTCGTGCAAACGGCTTAGTCTTCCCTGCCAAAACTCGAAGGCATCGGGAATCACCCGATACCCACCCCAATTGGGCGGCAGGGGCAATTTTTCCAGGCCCGCAAATTTTAACTCCATGGCTGCCTCCCGTTTTTCCAGCACCTCACGCCCTTCAATAACATGGCTTTGCGAACTTGCCCAGGCTCCAATTTGGCTCTCACGCGGTCGGCTCTGGAAGTACGCGAGCGATACCTCGGTATCAATTTTCTCCACCCTGCCTTCGATACGAATTTGTCGTTGAAGCTCCAGCCAGGTAAACAGCAAGGCCGCTTGTGGGTTGGCGGCAAGTTCTGCTCCTTTTTGGCTCTCGTAATTGGTAAAAAACGTAAACCCTTGAGAGCCATAGTCTTTTAGCAAAACCGTACGGGCGTTGGGGCGACCATTCGCGGTTGCGGTGGCAAGCGTCATGGCATTGGGTTCTAACAATTGGCTAGAGATCGCTTCTTCAAACCAATAGGCGAATTGCGCTACCGGGTCGGGTCGAACGTCGGTTTCAGAAAGCGATTCAAGCGCGTAGTGCTGGCGTAGTTCGGCGAGATTCATGTGTGAGAGGAGTGACAAATGTGAGAGGGGTATGAGAAAAAGGGGATGTTCCCTTTCTTCTTTTTTCCCATTGGGAAAATCTACCTTTGCGGCGCAAAAATCGGGGACACAGACCAATATTTTCGGTATGTTTGAGAAAAAGTCAAACACTGCCCCATTCATCATTCATCATTCATCATTCATCATTCATCATTCATCATTGCAAAGAATGGCATATCTCTTCACCTCAGAATCTGTTTCAGAAGGGCACCCCGATAAAGTGGCCGACCAAATCAGCGACGCAATCCTCGACGAGTTTCTCCGTCAAGACCCCAACTCGAAAGTCGCTTGTGAAACCCTCGTGACTACCGGCTTGGTAGTAATCGCTGGCGAAGTACGCTCCCATGCGTATGTTGACGTGCAAGACGCAGCTCGCCGCACCATCGAACGCATCGGCTACACGAAGGCTGAATATCAGTTTGATGCAAAAAGTTGCGGCATCCTTTCCGCCATCCACGAGCAAAGTGCCGACATCGCGCAAGGGGTGGACGTGGGCAAAAAAGAGGACGAACAAGGCGCGGGCGACCAGGGCATGATGTTTGGCTACGCCACTGACGAGACATCAAACTATATGCCCCTTCCCCTGGATTTGGCCCACCTGCTCCTGCGCGAACTCGCCGCCATCCGCAAAGAAGGCAAGCAGATGAAATACCTCCGCCCCGACGCGAAAAGCCAGGTCACCATCGAATACTCGGACAAACACGTCCCGAAAAAAATAGACACCATTGTTATCTCGACCCAGCACGACGACTTTGATGTGGACGAAAAAATGCTTGCCAAAATCGCTGCAGACGTGCATAAGATTTTGATCCCACGGGTAAAAAAACAACTGCCTAGCCGCGAAGCACGCTTGTTCACTGCTGATGTGAAATACTTTATCAACCCGACCGGCAAATTTGTGATCGGTGGACCACATGGCGACACGGGCCTCACTGGCCGCAAAATCATCGTGGACACTTACGGCGGCAAAGGCGCACACGGCGGCGGTGCTTTCAGTGGTAAAGACCCTTCTAAAGTGGACCGCTCGGCGGCATACGCTACGCGTCACATCGCTAAAAACCTCGTAGCCAGCGGTTTGTGCAAACAAGCGCTCGTGCAGGTAGCCTACGCGATCGGGGTTGCCAAACCCGTTGGTTTGTACGTAAATACTTACGGCACCTGCAAAGTGAAGGGACTGAGTGATGGCGAAATCGCACAAAGACTCAACCATATTTTTGACCTGCGCCCAGCAGCCATTGTGCGCCGCTATGGTTTGAAAAATCCGATTTTTTCTGAAACGGCTGCTTATGGGCACTTCGGCCGGACGCCAGAAACTAAAACGGTCAGTATTGGCCTCAATGGCCAAAAAGAGACCAAGATTGTAGAAACTTTTACTTGGGAGAAATTGGATGCCGTGGCTGATATCAAAAAAGAGTTCGGTCTTTGAGTTTCTGACAATTTTTCTTTTTTGACAGGATTTACAGGATCAACAACAGGATATATGACTCCGTAATCCTGCTCATCCTGTAAATCCTGTCAAAAAAACTCCCATGTCCTCCAGCTCCATTTTCGAGACCCGCGCCCAAGGCAAACTCCTGCTCACAGGCGAATACTTTGTGCTCGATGGCGCACTCGCACTCGCTGTACCCGTTCGTTTCGGACAAAGCTTGTGGGTGGAGGAAGGGGATTCCGTTGGGAAACTGAGTTGGCAAAGCCAAAACCCTGATGGCTCAATCTGGTTTGAGGCGGAATTTGCCTGGCCAGATTTTCAAATCCTGAACACTACCGACGAAAGCACTGCCCAGACTTTGGCCGGAATACTCCGCGCCTGTCAGCGACAAAACCCTTTCTTTTTTATTGAAAACCAATCGTTTCGTGTGTTTACGCAAAACGATTTTCCCCGCGAATGGGGGCTTGGCACGAGCAGTACGCTCATTGCTGCGCTGGCGCGATGGGCAGGTGTTGACCCGTACAAAGTTCTTTTTGATACGCTGGGCGGCTCAGGCTACGACATTGCTTGCACTTATGCTGATGGGCCAATTTTTTACCGCTTGGGAGAGGGCAAAAAGCCAATGGTGGCACGGCTTGAAGTCGTGCCACCATTCATCACGCACTTGGCCAACCACCTCTACTTTGTCTTTCTGGGTAAAAAGCAAAACAGCCGCGAGGGCATTGCCCGCTACCGTGGGCGAGTATCCCAAAACCCTGAGATCATTGAAAATATATCGCGGCTCACACAACAGTTTTTAGCGGCCAAAACGCTGGCTGAACTCGATTCCGTCCTATTGGAACACGAAATTATAGTCAGTGAAACGCTCGGGCTTCCACGGGCTAAAGATTTGTATTTCAACGATTTCTGGGGCGAGGTTAAGAGTTTGGGGGCTTGGGGTGGGGATTTTGTGTTGGTGACGAGCCTGAGGTCGGAAGAGGAGACTAGGAGATATTTCCAGCAGAAAGGACTAGCGGTTTTTTTGCCTTGGCGGGAAATTACTTTCGGAAAAAATGAGATAATCTGATGTACCGATCATTCGCAAACGAGTTTGCCTGTCCTGATGAGGCGGCCATCCTTTTCTAAAAACCAAAAATAAATACCAGTGTGGGGCAAATGTCCGTCAGAGGCTTGCTCGATCAAAATAGCGGATTGAACCTTCCTTCCATAACAGTCAGTCACAATAAAAGTGGCATTGCGAAGCACTTCACTGACAAACACGGTAAAGGCTCCACGAGTAGGATTTGGTGCAACCGAAACGATATGTTCTTCGCTAAGGTCGTTGACCGTGGAAACATAATCAAGAAACGGGCAATCACTGTTTGTCGGGGAGTAGATACTGTCTCCACTTTGAAAACAAAGTAAACTGGTCGTGTATATGCCACCAGATACCAATAAGAAAGTGGGCTGAAAATAAGTAAGCCCATTACTTCCTCCCATCCCTTCTAAGATGTAATTTTCTTCATAAACAGGAACACCCCCATTGCCAGAAGTATAAAACTTTTTTGCAGAAGCCCCAAAAAACGATCCATTTTCTATTGAATCAACTACTCCTGCCGCGAGAAAAATGGTGGATTGCATAGGTGTCGCGTCACCCACTTGTAGGTTGAAGTCATAGATAATTCTTTCTGTAGAATCAACACTTGGAAGAGAATAAACCTTGTTTTCAAAAGTATCGTGTCGGATAAAAGTTGGCCCTACGCTATCCTGACTGTATGAAGTCAATGGCGGCTGGGGGTGTGGCAAAATAACCGTGGTCGTGAAGTGAAAGGTCGAATAGAGTTTGCGGTATGCTCACAAGGCGAATAACCAAAAGTATTTCTGAATTCTCTTATTTCCAAATCGCTCTCACCACCATGTTGCCGGGAGTTGAAACTCAACCTACCTTCGCACTTTCCCAAAGTGCTCCACAAATCATGCAGAAACCCGCCTTGCTGTTTGCCTTGTTTTTCCTGATTTCCTGCAACAGCCCGGAAGCGCGGCTAAGGCACCTACAACACGATTTTGGGGAAAAATTTGCGCAGCAAGATTTTTTTGAAATCAAGTTAAAAGACGAGGTGCTTCATTTGCCGCTACCGCCGTCTTCCGAAGCACCATTAGCGCAAAAAGCAGCATTGGAAAGCCTTCAAAAAGAGGCCAACTCCATTGAAAAAGAAAAGCTGGGCACAGAAAACCAAAAGAAGTTGGTACAACTCCGCTTAGCCTTGGGCGATTGCGTGGTACAGGCTGGCAACAGTCTTTTCGACCCTTCGCGCTACACCATCTCGACGCGTTTACGGCAATTTTCCGAACACCCGGAGCTTCTACTTTTTCTTGAGAAAATCCCAGCCTATTATACCCAAATAGAGCAACGCTGGCATAGGCCTGATATCCGCTTTGTACCAAAAGCAGTGGCCGAATCGCAAATCACGTTGGATCTGCTAGAAGCGTTGGAGAAAAAATCGAACGGAGAAATTGCAGCGCGGACAGCAGCTGCACGGGCAGCAGTGAAGGATTTTATTGGCCTTTGTCAGAGCGGGATTTTGAGGTAGCGCGAAATTCATTTCGCTAACCTGAGACAAATAAATTTCGTCCTACTTAAATAGACTTCGCCTGATTCTTGTCGGCAACAATCTCTTTGAGTTCTTTCAAGAAGGCGTACTGCTGTGGGAGAACGCGTTTAAAAGCCTCTTTTACAGCCACATACGTTCCCTTTTCAAAATCATCAACAAGGTGTTTGAGGTGAAGCCTTGCCTTTTCTTTGGCCACTCGGTAGTCCTCGTACACAAGTGCGCGCAGGGAGGGAATCTCATGCCAATCAGCTTCTATGGCGATGGCTTTGCGCGTTTCGCCATTGGCATCGGCCACAGGGTCGAGTTCAATACAATAGGCAGCAAGCTTGTCTGGTGGAGCATCACTTGCAAAAGGCGCAGTAAGCGAACCATCACTTTCTTGGTTCACCAAAAACACTTCAAGGCCGTTTTCGCGCACCCTATAAATGATTACATCCAGTTGTTCGGTCAATTGCACAGTGAAAAAATTTAGGGTAAAACGCTTCGCAATGAAAAAGGTTGGCTCATTGGGTAGGCAAAGGACGGAAATTTTTTACAGATCCAAAGTAGCTGAGAACAACTATACCACCCCCCCTTTTGCCAACAATCGTTTTCGGCCTGGTGGAGGCGGGAAATCTTCGACGGGTAAAAAAAAGCCGCCAGAACGCTTGCGCGACTGACGGCTAATAAACCCCAAAAAACCAAATGAAAACTGTTGCAAAGGCCGGAAAAATATTTGAAACTGTCAAGTTTTTTAGGGATTATTTTTTCAATAAACATCTTTTTTTTTCAACAATAGGGCAAGACCCTTGGCATCAGGCACTACGAAATCGGCACCCGCCTCCCAAAGTTTTTGTCCATGCCCGTCATGGATGTGTGTAGCTCCTAAGAAACCAACTACCTGAATACCAGCACTTTTTGCAGCAAAAACCCCAGTTACACTGTCTTCTACTACCAAGGTTTCGTGGGCTGAAAGCCCTAGTTTTTCCAGTGCAAAAAGATAGACATCGGGCGATGGTTTGGGGTTGTTCACCTGTTCCGCGGAGAAGATGTGGCCATTCAAAGAACCGAGCAAGCGTACTTTCCGGAGGCAATTTTCTACATGTAGGATACTCCCGTTGGATACCATGCTTTTCGGAACTTTTAGGTTTCGGAACAAGGTAGGCATCCCTTTTATGGCACGGAGCGATCGGTGAAAGGCCTCTTTGTGTTCAGCGTGTATTTGCTGGATAAAATCAGCAGGTGGACTAAAACCTACCTCTTCTTGAAGTGTAGTCACAATATCACGGGTTCTGAGCCCTGGGAAGCGCATGTTGTAGTCGCGCTCCGAGAGCTGCAAACCATGTTGGGCAAGAAGCCTCAACATAATACGAGCGGCAACAATCTCCGAATCAACGATGGTGCCGTCATTGTCAAAAAGTATGTGTTTGATGATCATGGGTGAAAAACAAAAAACCGCAACAGTGCCTACGCCCTTTGCGGTTTTTATTGAAAATCATATTCTTGTGGCGAATTACTGCCCGAAATCCAACACAGCGCTGCGGTTGTATAGCATAAGTAGCACTGCCGTGAGGAAAAACAGACCCATAAGGATGTAGAGAATGCAGTATCCCTTGCCACGCGAGTTTTTGATGTCTTCCATGTTGTCCTGCAAAATTTTGTGGTGCGAAAAATGTGGCACAAAAGTAGGAAAGCCCCAATCAGATTCTGATTGAACGACGTTTTTTTTCGCAATTTCAGAACGGTTTTAAAAAAGGGTTTTACCCTAAAAAAATTTTTTTGGTCAAAAAGTGCTTTCTTTGAAACTCTAAACCCTTGATTTCCAAAAAGTTTAGAAATTTGTCTGACTAAAAGCGGCACGTTTTCTGCTAATATGTCGCCAAAGCAAGTCATTTGTCATGAGTTTTTTTCTGGAAGATCCGGTTCTTTTTTGGCTCGTGTGGGGCATCTTCACACTGGCCGGCACCATTATCGGCTGGTCGTTGCGCGCCAACACCTCCGAAAAAGAGGTGCGTGGGGTGCTGGGTCGAATCGAGCAGGAAAAAAACACGCTGGCCAGGCTTTACACCCAAATAAAACACCAGCACGATTTGCGTGAGGCCGATTTTCGTCGAGCTTCTTTGGATGTTGAAAAACTTCGCGCTATTGTACAACTTCTTGAGGATGAACGTGCAACGCTTTTACCCGACGCACCTTTCAATGCAGCCCGCATCGCCAACGCAGAAGCCGCCGCTGCCCAGTACGCTCAAAAAGTAGCTGCGCTCGAAGTGCTGGCCAACAGCCTCCGGGCGCGGAATACTGAACTCACCGAACAGCTTGCCAGCACCCAAAAAGAAATTGGAGATTGGGATACGCTTTACCGAGGTTTCAAAGCCACTCAAGAGCGCTTGGCTGCTTTCGAGCAAAAATCCATTGCGCTTGAAACCGAGCGCGAGACGCTTCGCCAACAACTTGCGCAAACCCGAACAGAGATAGAAATACTTCAACTCGAAATCCAACAAAAAGCAGAAACGCAGCCACAAAAACTCAAAACCACTCGAAAAGGAAGTGTCGCGGCGCCCCAAGTAGATGATTTGAAAAGCATCAAGGGGATGGCCACTTTTGTGGAACGCTTGGGGGGGATGGGCATTTCGAGCTTCGCCCAGATAAGCCATTGGGACGATGATACGGTAATCTCTGTGGCCAAAACGCTGGACATCAGTCCTGGCAAAATCTATCGCGACGACTGGGTTGGCCAGGCACAGCGCTTGGCGGGCGAGCGGAGGTAACAGGAGCAGTTGGCATTGCTACTGCCCGCTCAAAAACTTCCCCCACTTCCACCATACTGACCACTCGCGCCGAAGCTGAAAATAGGGTCGTTGTGCTGCGCCAAAATCACGGCGACCTTGCTCTATCCCCTGCATCATGCTTCCCTCAAAGTCGAACACTGGGACTCCCACTACATTTTTAGCATACTGTATGGCCGCCCAATTGAGCAAGATGGATGAGCCAGAGGAACGCAAGGCAGGGTCGTCTCCACTCATCAAATAATAGGCCGAGTCACTATCCCAAACAAGCAGCGCTGCGGAGTGCAGCTGTCCTGAATTTGGGTCGCTGGCAAAAAAGAGTTTGCCGCAATTATGTTCTATCAATGCAGTAAAAATGCGTTGCAAGAAAGAAAATTCAAGGGGCTGATCCAAGCCCTGCCGTTCAAAACTTGAGCCTATCAGTCGGTGCAATTCAGCCAAAGGCAAATCGTGACTGACGACTACTCTGGATGCTGCGGAACGGATTTTATTGCGGTAATTTTTTTCTATATTCTTGAAAATCAATTCCTCCGAATCGTTTAGGGAAAGCATATAAGAATATAAAGTCCTCTGTTGGAAACCCTGCCAATAGAATGGAAGCCAATTCGTGACCGAGTAATTGAAATTTTGTTGAAAGGCTGCAAGCCCCTTCGGCAGCTGCGCTATCAATTCCTTGTAAAGGCGCATTTCCCATTTCAAACTGCGGTATTCCGGATGCAGGTAAGGCCCCATTTGTTTGCAGACTTGGGGCATCGTTACATAGCACCAGCCAAGTTTTTGCTTCAAAAAATAGGGCAGTACAGCCACCGTTTGTCCCGCGTTTTGCACCATCACCGCATCCCATTCACCTCCCTGACACACAGCATCAAGATACCACGGCTGCATGAACAGCGGCAGATCGGGCAGCGCGGCGGCAAATGAGCGGTAGGCATCGCGGTGATCTGTGTGCATATATTTAACGGTTCAAACTTGATCTGTTTGGACAACAAAAAAACGTTCTCCCCACTTTTTCTTTTCAAAAATCTTGTGAATCAAGTGCAAAGAAAGCGTGTTCGGCGATGTTCTGGGGAAGATGTGGGTAACAGGGCGGATTTATGAGGATAAACGCACGTATCAAAGTCCCGTATTCACCCGGAGAAAAAAACCGCCTTCGCCAAGATCGTTCCATGTCCATTCACAGCGGATAGATTTGTCATAGTAAAGCACAAAATCAAGTCCCGGCCCATAGCCATAGAGCAAGCGATTGGACAAGGGGTTGGTTGCGATGTAATGTGGGTCATTGGCCCAACCGAGATCGTTGTTGAATGCGAGATAGACTTTTATCGGCATCTTTCGGTAGGCTTTTATCGGCACAATTTTTCCAAGATTGAATAGCCCCTCGAACACACGCAAGTGCCATGACGTACGCAACAGGCCAAAATCAAGTCCATCAACGACATAATAATCGTAACCGCGCACCAGATTTCCTCCATATCCGAGCGCTTGGTTGTTACTCTGAGGGGGTTTGCGGCGGGGAAGGGAAGTGCGCACCTTACCTACAAGTTCGAGGCTCAGCCATTTGTTGAACGAAATATATTGATCCCACTCGGCAAAGGCGCGGAAAATCTGGAGATGGTCAGTAGGCAGCAACCCGTTTTTTCGTATTTCAATTATCGCACGCCATCCTTTCAGCGGGTAAGGCCGGATGTCGCGATAGTCAAACGAGAGTGAATATACCGCACTGAAATGTTGCTGCCGGGTATTAGCGTTCAAAAAATAGTCCGGGTTGAGCACTTGAGCAATGGTATCGGCCACGAAGTTGTCGCGATACTCAAGCGTAAATGATTGACTTTTAAATAGTTTAGGACGCGAAATCAGGGTCATGGAGGCTACAATCTGTTCCAGCTGCCAGGTCTCCCGTATTTTCAGGAATTCAAGTTTGTTGGCAGTGGTCTTGTATGAGAGCTCATGGGCGCGGCTGTACGAAAGCCTGGCTTCCAGGCCCAGTGTGCGGCTGCGATTAAGTCCGGGGCTTCGGTAAGCAAGTTCATATTGGTTGGTATAACCAAATTGGACTTTGGCTTTCAGCGCATCAGCGCGGCCAGTAAGGTTGAGTTGGCTCCAATCGAGGCCGTAGTTTACTCTTTTGAAGGAGCGGTTGAATTCATTCCACCACACGTTGAAGTTCCGGTCGGAGAGCGAAAGGATTGGTACGGGAAATATATACCATCCTTCTGTGACATGAACCAACAGGCCGACTTTCCCATCGCTGCTCCAATTGGCTACACTGATGCTCGCTTCCGTAAAAATGCCAAGGTTCATAAGGCGGAGTCGGTTGCGCTCCAAAGTAGCTGGAAGCCCGGCAGTTTGAAGAGAATCGCCTGGGGCAAATTCCAATTCTCTTAAGATCGTGCCCGCTTTCGTTTTTTTATTCCCCTCAATCGTAATTTTTTCAATGAAAACAATCTGCCTGAAAAGCGAATCAGCTTGTGCCGCAAGCACTTGGGGGATTAGGAAAGACAGGATTAAAATCTTAAAATTCAAAAGAATAGGATTGGCTCGGTTGAGGCGCATCGTGTTTTTGTGTTCAATTTTTTTGACAAGGGGAATATATTACTGACAGACTTGTCACGCCCGCACACATTTTTCCAAGGGCGAACAATTGTCAATCAAAAGATTCCCCTTGTATTTGAAAACAATCCCGGGTGCGTAATCCGCTTCAAAAACCAACTGAGTCACGTTGCTTGAAGGGCTAAGTTCGAACTTGTATTGCCGCCAATCAGCATGGTCAATCAAAACTGAACTGGCCAAAAGTTCAGGCTTTCCTCCTTTATCCGAATAGCCAAAAATGCGTAATCTGGTAGGTTTGTTGTAGCCCACATACCTGGGCGCATGGGCAAGGTAGAGTGCGAATGCGTAGCACTTTCCGCCTACGAGCGGCTCGGCCAATGCTTGGCTGATATCCTCGCGGGTACCGTCTTCACGCACGATAAGGCCCACACAGGTTTTGCCGTCTTGGGCAGGGAACATTACTTCCCAAGCTCCAGGTAGCATATCTGGTGTGCTGCCTTGATAGCCAGAATACCAACCTTTCGGGCATTTGCCAGCACCTGGAGCACCTTCAAAAGAAGGGTTGCGAAAGTAGATTTTCCCCGAAGGTTGTGCCGAAAATGTGGCAAGCGAGAGGAAAAGGAATACTAGATTTTGCATCAAAATCAATTTAGACTTAGCGCCTGTTGAAGACTTATTGCCAATAAATAATGCTCCAACAGGTGCTTATCACAACAAACGAAGCTGTTACCAAAACACAATATACAATGCAGCTAAAATACCAACAACTAACAAGGCGCCAATGGCAAATGACTGTGAAGTCTTAAACATTGAAGTGTCTACTTCCATTGCCTTCGGGTTGTTTTTGCTTTTCGGGTCCACTAGGCTGATGACAACCATAAGTGCTACAAGCACCAAGAAAACGTAGCCCATTTGGTCCAGGAATGGCACTTCTGGCATCCACTTTTTGAAGGTTAAGCCCAGTGGAATTGTAACGAGCGCTGCTACCAACGCTGCGTTTGCGGTAGCCCTTTTCCAGAAAAAGCCCAGCAAGAAAATAGCCACTACCCCCGGCGAAATCAACCCCGTAAACTCTTGGATGAACTGAAAACCCTGTTCGAGTTTTTGCAATTGAGGTGCCACCAAAACGGCAATGGCCATCGAAACAAGAATGGTCCAACGCCCAACGCGCACTTGTTTTTCCTCAGAAGCTCCTTTTTCCATGTACTTATTGTACAGGTCGAGGGTGAAAATAGTGGCAATTGAGTTTGCCTTGCCTGCCAAAGAAGCCACGATGGCTGCGGTAAGTGCCGCAAATGACAGTCCTTTCAAGCCAGGGCCGAGCAAATTGAGCAGCACGGGGTACGCCTTGTCGGGCTTCACTTCGCCTGCCGCGTTCATCATTTCTTGCTGGAACATTCCTTTTTGGTGCAGCACATACGCTGCAATGCCCGGCAGAACAACGATGATCGGCATCAACAACTTCAAAAACGCCGCGAAAAGAAGCCCGCTGCGAGCCGTTTCTATTTTCGCGCCCAATGCCCGTTGGGTAATGTACTGATTGCAGCCCCAATAATTCAGGTTGGCAATCCACATTGCACCGAACAGCACGGTAAGCCCAGGCAGGTCTTTATAGTATTTGTTCGATTCGTCAAAAATCATGTGAAAATGTCCCGGAGCTTGTTCTCTGAGAAGCCCAAGACCGGCTACTGCGCCTTGAGTGCCAAATTGTTGCGCTACCAGATCAAGCGCCAGATAGGTCGTGAACAAGCCTCCCAAAACCAAGATCGCTACCTGAATGACATCCGTATAGCCAATCACTTTCATTCCTCCAAGGGTAATAAGAATTGCAAATGCAGCCAAAAAAATCGCGCAAGTCGTAAAACTAAAGCCAGAGATGGTGCTCACCGCTATCGCGCCGAGATAAATGATAGCAGTGAGGTTCACAAAAACGTAAACCAATAGCCAAAACACCGCCATCATTGTGGCCACCAAAGGACTATACCGCTTTTCGAGAAATTGCGGCATCGTGAAAATCCTGTTTTTGATATAGCCCGGCATAAAAAACACGGCCACCACGATCAGCGTGGCCGCAGCCATCCATTCGTACGAGGCAATGGCCAAGCCCATGGCGAAGCCCGAACCGCTCATGCCGATAAATTGCTCGGCACTGATGTTGGATGCAATGAGCGATGCACCTATGGCCCACCAAGTGAGCGCTCCTTCCGCGAGGAAAAAACCGCTTGCAGTATTTTCGCCCGATTTCTTTCTAAGATAAATCCAATAGCCGTAACCCGATACGATGAAAAAGTACAGCAGGAAAACGGCATAATCCAAAGATTGTAAAGCAGCACCCATAAGTGTCCAGTTGAAAAAAGTGAATTAAGAAATGGTGTGGCAAAAATCCGGGTCTGGTTAAGGCAGCCCAAATGTAGGAAGGGTCGGGAGAATCAAAGGTTTGGGAAAGTATTTCATCATTTGAAATGAGTTTTGCCACGAATTGAGCACCTTTTTCTAGAAAAATAAAATTCATTGGGCCAGTGGGCTTGTAAGTTTCGCGAAAAAACCCGTTTCTTTGCACCCGCTTTCAGCAACAAGGTTTCCTGGCCGAGCGGTTAGGCACAGCTCTGCAAAAGCTGCTACAGCGGTTCGAATCCGCTGGAAACCTCAAAATACAACGGCTAATTTTCTGACATTCAGAATCTTAGCCGTTTTCTTTTGAAAATCGCACACGAGGGTCAGCCCACGCATACAATACATCTGCAAGCAACCCGCTCAAAATGGTGAGCGTAGCCGCTACCATCATAATAGCCGAAAGCAGTGGGAGGTCTTTTCCCAGGTAGGCCTCAAAGGTTTTATTGCCCATACCCGGAAAACCGAACAGAGCCTCTACGACCAGTGAGCCTGAAAACACCGCAGGCAGCACCGTCGCAAACACCGTGATGATCGGGAAAAGCGCATTACGGAAAGCATGACTCCAATACACCTCTTCCTCCCCCACCCCCTTGGCCCGTGCTGTACGGATATAGTCTTCTCCTATGACGCCGAGTACTCCGCTCCGCATTTGCAAGGCCAAAATCGCCACTGCATGGATCGTCAAAATGATTATAGGTAGCACGCATTTCGAAGCATTGGCGCTCCACCAATCAGTAAAAGAAGTTTTGCCGGGCTGCCATGCATCTTGGACGTCAAAGTAAATGTTGGGTAGTAAAGCATGTCCCCATGCAGTGTTCGTAAATACCATTATTAGCAAGCCTCCTAGCCAAAAAACAGGTATTGAATAAAGGAAAAACAAAGTCCGTTTGCCCCAGACATCCAGCCAACGGCCCTTTCTTCGAACCATTTCTACACCAAAGGGAATGGCAATAAGGTATGCCAATATTATAGCCAGAAAATTAATTGTAAGGGTTGAAATCAGGCTTGACTGTATATCCAACCATACCTCCACCCGCCGTCTCGTAAGGCCTAAATCACCCGTCAGGAACCCCTTGAACCACCGATGGTATTGATTATCAAACCCATGCCAGTGAACAGCTGGGCGGCGGAGATTGCCCGGGAGGCTTTGGCTGCGCAACGCATAAACCGTTGTATCCAATTGTGAAAGCGCGGTAGCCAGATGGGCATAAGCTGGCCCTGGTTCGAGGCGTTCAGACAATATCTCGTTCGGCTTTAGCGGCATAAAAGGAGCCTCCGGGATTTCGGCGGCCAGCGCGTTTACTCGTTTCACGGCAGAATCAAGTAAAATTAGGTTTTCGGCGCGTACCAAAAAAGTCAATTCACGCAACAACCTGCTGCTTTGAGGAACTGATGACGGAAGAGATTCCACTGCGCGTACGGTTGCAGAAATGGCCGCATCGTATTTTTTAACAGCAGGCCAATTGCCTGTTTGCCCGATCAGTTTTTCCAACCGTGCACGTCGGTCAAGCGGGAAAATACGCCACAGCGTGTCAGGGTAAGCGGCGGTGGTAAGGGAGAAGTAAAACGCGGGGCCATCAAGCCCAAGCCGAACGGCATTTGAGCGATATTGTTCGGCCTGTTGAGCCGGGTCCAGTGTGTTGTAAGCCTCCTCGCCAAAAACGTTCACCACCGGGTCGCCCGGTGCGCATTTGCCTAGCCCAAATGCCAAAAAGGAAATGACCAGCAGCGTGGGTATGGCCAAGATTGTTCGGCGAAAGAGATATTTGAGCATAAGAAATGGGCGTTAGACATCGGGCTTAAGACAATGATGGCGCAAATATCCAAGCCCTCTTAATCTTCCTCGTATGCTGTCAGTTGGCGGCTTTTATCCTCAGAGGCTTTTAGGGCCTTTTCGCGCTTTCGCTGTACCCTGGCCACCACCAAGATACTTATCTCATAAAGACCGTATAATGGGACGGTTACCAGCATTTGGGATACTACGTCTGGTGGTGTGATAATGGCCGCAACGATGAGTATGATTATAAAGGCTTGCCGACGCTGGTTGCGCAAAAAGGCGGGTCCGATCAATCCGATTTTTGCCAAAAAATAAGCCAATATGGGCATCTCGAAAATCAAGCCCGTTGGCAAAGTAAACATAGTCATGTACGTAACATACGAATCCAGGGTAGGCGACACTTCAAGCCCTTCCAAGGTATAGCCTGCTAAAAAACTGATGGAAAACGGAGCAATGATAAAATAGCCAAACGATACCCCCAGCAAAAAGAGAAAAGTACAAATGGCAACCACCCCACGCACTGCCTTTCGCTCGGTGTCCAGTAGACCGGGGCGGACAAACCTCCAGAATTCCCAAAAAATAAACGGGAAAGCCCCGATGACCCCCAGCCAAAACGACACATACAAATGCTGCATCAACACTTCGCCCAATTGTCGTGTGATGAGGTTGAACACTGGCGGTGTAAAGCACATCGCCTCGCCCGCTCTTGCCCAATGCGAGAAGCTGCAGAGCGCCCTATAAGTGATAAAATCAGGACTCCGCGGGCCAAAAATGAGTGTGTTGAAAACAAAGTCCTTATTCAAAAAACACACGATGCCTACCACCGCTATCGCCAACGCAGATCGAAGGAGATGCCTTCGCAATTCGGTAATATGATCGAAAAAAGACATTTCGTTGCGTTCTTGTTCGTGTTGCTGATCGAGAGGCATAGTCGTTGGATTTGAAAGCCTTGGGCTGGGGTTAGAGCATCTTGGGGATTTTCTTAGAGCCTGTTTGACCCGGCAAATGTAAAAAGTTAAGCCCCGATGCACCCGAAAACGGCAAAACTAATCCCCTTCGACTTGTTAAAAAGATGCTCTTCTCTATTTTCACCGTTCTTTGTGGCAGAGCTTTGCGTCATGCTGCTTCTTAAACCGGCTACTGATCTATGAAACATTTGTTTTTACCTTTATTCTTGTGTTTTGCATTGAGTTTGTCGGCCCAATCAACCTACAAGCCTAGCCAGCGCTATTGGGAAGCCGGCTTTCTTTTCGGGGCCGCCAATTATTCAGGCGATATTGCTGAAAAGCACCTCCATCTATCAGAAACACGCTTGAGTTATGGTGCCTTCCTACGCTACTTTCTCTCCAAAAAAATTTCGCTTAGAGCACATCTTTATGCTGGCTCAATTTCTGGCGACGACGCAAATGCTAAAGACCCGCTTTTACGGCGACGAAGCCTCCGTTTTGGCACGGACATACTTGAGTTTGGCGTTTGCGGCGAATGGCACATTTTGGGGAAAGATCGTTTTTCGAACACTGGCATTCATAAACACTTCCTTTCACCATACCTTTATTTGGGTGTGGGTGGCACATTTAGTGGTATCAAGGTCGAGTACTACGGGACACCGGATGATCGAAGCAAATTTTTAATAGCACCTCTGCCAGAGAACGGGGCACATCAAACGTTCCTCATCGCCCCAATGGGCATCGGACTCAGGGCAGATATCAATGAAACATTGGTTATTGGCGCAGAACTGGGCTTGCGACCAGTGTTTTCTGACTATTTGGATGGGGTGCGCCTTAATGGAAACCCCGAAAAAAAGGACTGGTATTATTTTGGTGGAGCCACCCTTTCTTACATTTTGACCAAGCCTAAAAAGATCCTTTAGTAGAGGCTCCAAAACCAGGGTTCTTCCTTACGCACAATTTTACCTTTGACGCGAAAATCAAAACCCTGTTGCTTTTCTCATGCAAAATGGATTGTTACTCAGCTTTATAGCCTTATACCTTTTCGGAACTTTGGCAGTAGGCTGGTGGGCTTCACGGCGCGTAAAAACAACAGCCGATTTTGTAATAGCGGGAAGGGGCCTTCCTATGTTTATCGTTGCTTGCGCCCTATTTGCTACCTGGTTTGGCTCTGAAACAGTGTTGGGTGCTGGTGCAGAATTTGCAGAGCACGGACTATTGGGGGTCATTGAAGACCCCTTTGGGGCTGCGCTTTGTCTTTTGCTTGCAGGCTTGCTCGTAGCACGACCGCTTTACAATCTCAAAATCCTGACATTCAATGATTTTTATCGAATACGATTTGGGCGGCCCGCAGAAATTACCTCTGCCATCTTTATGGTGCCTTCTTATTTTAGTTGGATTGCAGCACAAATAGTTGCTTTGGCGATTGTGTTGGAAGCAGTGAGCGGTCTGGAGCGCGAATGGGGTGTGCTGCTTTGCACCACGCTGGTGGTGGTTTATACCTATATCGGGGGGATGTGGTCGGTGGCTGTCACGGATTTTGTACAGACCATCGCCATTATTGTAGGCCTGCTGGTACTGGCCGTCAGTATGGTAATGCAGGTGGGTGGGTTTGATAAAATGGTGGCAGCTGCCCCGCCTGATTTTTTTCAATTTTTTCCTGATCCCAAACCGACAGAAATTATCCACTGGTTTGCCGCGTGGATGACCATCGGCCTGGGCAGCATACCACAACAGGATGTTTTTCAGCGAGTTATGGCTGCTAAAAATGTGCGCTCATCGGTATGGGCTTGTTACATATCCTCCTTCATGTACCTCACAATAGCGATGCTCCCGCTCATCATCTGCTACTGTGCGATAGTGCTTTACCCTGAACTTTTGGAAGGCGATGCGCAGATGATAATACCCACCATGGTGCTTCAGCATAGTGGGCCAGCCATGCAAATTTTCTTTTTCGGAGCGCTCATTTCGGCCATTTTGAGCACTTGTAGCGGCGCGATGCTGGCCCCGGCCACAGTAATCGGCGAAAACCTCGTGCGGCCACTTTTTCGGAATATCACGGATATGCAACTTTTGCGTATCATGCGCATTTCACTGGTTGGGGTAGCCATCATCACCGGGCTCATGGCATTGTCTCGCAACAACATTTTCGAATTGGTAGGCGAATCTTCTGCATTTAGCCTGGTGTCGCTTTTTGTGCCGCTCATTGCGGGCCTTTATTGGAAAAGAGCCACTGGGACGGGTGCCATTGCTTCCATGATAGCGGGCCTTGTTGTTTGGTTTGGCACAAATTGGTTATTGCCCCCTTTGGCCGAATCGGGGGAGGTTGGAGGCACAACCCAGGTGCTGCTCGAAGTGCCCGCCATACTTTATGGATTGGCTGCCAGCGCATTGGGCATGTTGCTGGGGAGTTTATGGGGGAGGTCTAAAGAAAATGAAGGGATTGAGGCCTGAGCCTAAAAAAAGTTGTTTTCAATGCCGCATACAAATAAAACGAACAGCATGAACAAATCCAACACCTTGAAAATCATACTCGAATTGCTTTGGTGGGTCATCACAGCCATCGTCGTTTGGGTTGTATTGCAACCCATCCAAAAGGCGATGTACGTATGGCCGTTTGAATGGACAAATGTGCTGTTTGTAGTGGTGCTCCTTACACTGACCCGATATATTTTTCTGCTCAAGCACACTTTTATCAGCAGACAACAAGAGTTAAAAATCGTGCTGATGCTCCTCATGTTTCCGCTAACATTTTGGTTGATTGAAAGGATCAATGAGTTTTTAGGTTTCATCGAAGAACAAACGTGGGAACCGCTCACAGGGCATCTTCCACCTGCTCAACAGCCAGCCATTGAGGAATATATTTGGGGCGAAATGCTCTTTTTCGGCGTTGGAAGTGCAATTGCTGCGCCTGCTTTTGCCATTCGCATGATGCTTTCTATTTGGCGCACAAGGAATCGAGGCACGGTTTGAGCATTAAATAGTTGTTTTTTTAAAAAAATGTTCGCCTACGGGAACTCACGCCTCCCCCCCTTGTGTTGTGTGCGCCTATCGGCGACCTTTGTAGTTCCGAATAACTAAAACCAAAACTCTATGGCTACCTTAACCTACAAGGCAAACAGCGCGCAAAGTCAAGTATTCGAGCAGGAATTCGTTCCACTGCTTGATGCGGTCTATGCGTTCTCCTATCGCCTAACTGGCGACAAGACTCAGGCTGAGGACCTCGCACAAGAGACCTTTATGAAGGCATGGCGCTTTATCGAGCGCTACACCGCTGAGACGAACGCCAAAGCATGGCTGTTCCGAATCTGCCGCAACGCTTTCATCAATGAGTGGCGCAGCCGGAAGACCCAACCCCGCACCCGCGATATTGAAGACCCAACGGTGCGTATTTTACCCGTTGCTGAGGCTCCGCGCAACGACCGCATGGGCGATGAGGTGATGTTGGCGGTCAATGCCCTTTCGCCCAACTTCCGTACGGTAGTACTCCTTGACCTCGAAGATTTCACTTACGAAGAAATCGCGGCCATTTTGGACATCCCGATCGGAACAGTCCGTTCGCGTCTGCACCGCGCCCGCAATGTTTTGGCGAAAAAACTAGAAATGTACGGACGCTCAAAAGGCTATAACGTGCAAGACAACGAGGGCACCGTAGGCACAGACGAAGATGCTCCCAGCGCAGCGTAAAATAAAAGGGTTTGCCCGAAAGCAGTTTTAGAAACTGCCCGCGGCAAACCCTTTTTTCGCATAAACACCTCAACAATCTCAACAACAAATAAAAACGTCATCACTATGTTATTCACTCGTCAGCGTTCTTCCACAGGTCAGCAGGCTACTATTGCCTGCTTCCTTCCATGCTTGAACCTCGTCTCAGCGTCCGCGATAAATTGGTCGCCCATATCAATATGTCTTAGCGCGGTTGGCAGCCGCAGCAGGCAATATGGGATACCCGGCGTTGTTGGCAAAGGCAGATATGGAGGCAGCAATCCAAGTGACAGAACACCGGCACAAATTCACGTCAGCATGAAAAACGCACGCAATGAAACTGGCATACCCGCCAGCGACAAGCCCCGGGTCAGTGGCCCGGAAGATTCAGCACTTTTTGAGCACAAAGTATTCGCCGAAAAACCGGCGCCCCGAAAACCAGAATCTCCCGATGTGGAATCACTGCGCTCCTTGCTCAAAGCAAACCTGTCGCGCGAAAAAGCCTCCCCGGCACTTATTCAGCGCATTCGAAGTAGGATGCACGAAAATAAAGAGTGACACCACCACGGTTTTCCCACCTAAACTTATTTCCAACTTTTCCACGCTAAGCGTGAAGACCTCGCCGAAGAGATGTAATAGTCGCTCCGGCGATTTTTTTGTCGTTTTTCATCCTTCGCCATCAATTTCACCGATGATCGTGTTCAAAATGCTCGTTAATTCTTCACGCTTCGCTTCAATTTCGGCTATGTTTTTGAAAATAGCCAATCGTCGGTCTTTGTAATTCCCTTCCAAAATCGCAGCGCTGATTTTTACGACACCTGGATAATGAAAAACCAGCAATATCTCGTCTGATTTCCGGGCTGGCGGCCCAAAGGTCACAATGTCCTCCTTGTAGTAGTAGCTCGGGGCATTCCATTTGATACGTTCCGAAATATTAGGGCTGGCACCTTTGATGATACCGCGCAAGGCTTCTATTTCCGGTTTGAGCGGGTGCTCGAGTTTTGTCATGTAAACTTGCACCAATTCCTCATCCGTCAACTTTTTTGAGCGATTTGGAGATTCCATACATTTTGAATTTTGAACGATTTGATACCATCGAGGGAGATGTGCATAAAAAGAACAAGTTTTTTCATGGTGTATTTTTATTGTTTTTCAAGAATCCCTTTGAGGTTCATCAATGACTTTTCGTATTCCGTCCCGATCATTTCCTCCATACTCATAAACACCTGCATGAAGTTCAAGGGATAAGCCATATTGCCGCTCATAGCCATTTTTACTTTTGTCACCGAATCGTTTACGGCTTCGGTGGTCATGAAAGCAGGTGAAGTCGAAGAAAACATACCCTTGAAACGCAGTTCTGCGTCAATCCTTTCTCCTTCGGTGATCTTTTTGATTTCCTGCTCACCATTGCCCATCATATCGCTTTCCCAAGCGGATACAAACCCCACGGTTCCATCGGTGCCGCGGTAGCTCTGTTTCATTTTTGGGTCCATCATGTTCCAGGTGCTGTAGTTATTCTGGTTTTTCAGGTACTTGACATAATCGAAGACTTCTTGTTTGGGCTTGTTGATCGTGATTTCACGTTCTGCTTTGTAGTCTCTTGACATGAACAAAGCGACGATAAGGGGAATGGCTATGAGGATGCCCAGCGCGAGGAGGATTTTTTTCAGAATTTTCATTTTTAATCAATTTTGTTTTAGATGTGAATGATTTTATGCCTGGCTCAAACCGGCAATGTCCAGTTTTTTCATTTGGCACATAGCCTGCATGACCCGTTGGGATTTAGCAGGATCAGGGTCGCTCAATAATTTGCTCAAAATCGGCGGCACTACTTGCCAGGATACCCCAAATTTGTCTTTCAACCAGCCACACATGCTCTCAACTCCTCCATCAGCGGTCAATGCATCCCAGTAATAATCAATTTCTTGCTGTGTGTCACAATTGATGACAAAAGATAAGGCTTCATTGAATTGGAACGCATGCTCCCCGTTGTTGTCCATGACCATGAATTTCTGACCGTCGAGACCGAATTGCGCGTGCTGTACCGTGCCCGCCGTACCGCTAGGGTCGTTCTCGCCGTAGCGCATGATGCCATCCGTTTTGGCATTTTTGAAGATGGAACAGTACAGGTTCAAGGCCTCTTCCGCCCGTCCGTGCTGCTCGCCCACGAACAGGAGGGTTGGGGTGAATTTTTGCCCCACGTCACTCAATTTGCCCAACGACAGTTGCCAGGTAAGCCCGTAAGGGTCTTGCAGCCAACCATACTTTTCGGCCCAAGGATATCGGTCGAGGGGCATCATCACCGAGCCGCCTTCCAAGAGTTTTTGCCAAGCGTTGTCAAGCTCGGCCTCGGTTTCGCAGACGACAAAAAAGGAGATCGAAGGGTTGAGTTTAAACATAGGGCCTCCGTTCAAAGCCACAAAATTTTCTACGCAAAGTTGAAAACCTGCAGTCATCAAAGAGCCATTCGGCAATTTGGCCATGCTCGTGATTTCCGAATTGGGGAAAATGGAGGTGTACAAATTTACGGCCTCTTCTGCCTGTTGGTCAAACCAGATAAAGGGAGTGATTTTTTGCGCTTCGGCCAATTCTTTCACTTTTTGCAGGGCTTTTGGGAATACTTCCAAGAACATATCGCCGAAGGAATCGTCTATATCCAATTCGACTGCCAGTTCCGTGCCACCATCTTTTTCCCGAAGCGTATAGTTTTCATGAGCACCCGACCAGCCTTTCGCCTCGGCGGAGAGGTAGTCTTCCACACCGTCTTTGATCTCTCCGAGATGTTCAAAAGACATGAATTCATTGGGAATTGATCGGGCGATTTTGCTTACCATACCCGATCCTTTGCCGTCAAGAAAAAGGATTTTGCTGCCTTCTTTCCAGTCCGGTTCTGCGCGGGAGCCTTCGCTGAATACGCTCGTCCAGCTTGGGTAGCTCAGGTCACCCCAGAGTATGTTCCAGACCCGTTCTTTGGGTGCGCTGATTTGGGTTGAAAATGTAAGTTTTTTCATCGCTTAAAAATTTAGAAGTTGAATGGTTAATTCAACCCTACTGTGATTCCACGTGGGCTTTAAAATTGTTCAAAATGGCCTGCCAACCACCTTGCTGCAGTTCAATGGAGTTTTCTGTCTCGGCTTCAAATGTCACAACCACTTTTGTTTTGTCTCCATGGCTGGTAAAATGCACTTCCGCTTTACGTCCGTCGCCCATCGTATAGGCTATTTTTTGGTGTGTCTTAACCGCATCGTATATCCCCCAAAAATCAAAGCCCATACTACCATCTTTGGCTGCCATGTAGGAATTGAATTTACCACCAGGTTTCAAATCGTTGGTAGCTTAAGTGGTGTGCCAATCCTCTGACGCGTTGTTCCATTGCAAGATGTGTTCGGGCGAAGTATAGATGGCCCATACTTTATCTACCGGAGCGTAGACGATTACTTCTACCATGATGTTGGTTTTGTCTGTTGAATTCCTTGTTAAAAAGTTATAAAATTAGAGATTGCTTGCTTTTGTATGTGTTCATTGGGTAGCATAATAAAAAAGTCATGGCTTCCCGGCAGTTTCCATTGAAAGGCAAATATAAAACTATTTGTTTTGTATTTATTCAATTTTGATGCTGAAAAGTTTCAATTGCAGCATATCTGATTGGTTTACAGTTGTTATTGTCGTTGGAGCCAAGATGTTTCCATTCAAGCGCGCGCCAATGCTGCGTAAACAGCCCCGAAAAATCTGAGTCAGTCAGCAAGACAGGGTCAAAGACAGTCAAATTTAGAACTGCTGTAAAAGTTTGCACACTACTCGTTCGTGAAAATCGTTTCCACGACCTTTCTTACCTTCGCGCACTTTTTGGGACAACACCATGCTCGAATTTTTCCAGACCTTGATCAAAATAATCCAAAACGCCTTCTCTTGGGTTCTTGATAAAACAAGCCCTGTGCGCATCGCGTGGGCTCGACTTACAGCACCTATTTGGACTTTCTTGCAGCCGGTTGCCAATATCTGGGCCAGCCTCACTGCGCCAGTGCGCACACGTTGGGCAGGTTTCCGGGAGCGTTACCCAAAGATGGGTTTTACCCTGGGATGGCTCGGCACTTTTGCTCGTTGGGGGCTGTATGCCATTTTGCTATTAATTTTAGGCGTGTGGATTGGCCTTTTTGGGCGGCTGCCTTCCACTTCTGAACTTCGGGAAATCGAATCGGCGAATTCTACAGAAATTTATACTGCCGACAGTGTATTGATCGGGAAGTATTTTTTTGAAAACCGGACGTCCATTTCACTCGAAAATGTATCGCCATTCATAATAAATGCCCTCATTGCAACAGAAGACAAGCGTTTTTTGGAGCACAGCGGCATTGACATTATGAGTTATATGCGGGTAGGTTTCGGCCTGCTTACAGGTCAACGGCATCGCGGCGGCGGCTCGACCCTAAGCCAACAATTGGCCAAAAACCTCTATCCAAGAAAGAACTATTATGTTCCTGGAGTGAGCATGATAATCAATAAGATACGAGAAAATTTTATTTCCGTCCGCCTTGAAAGGGTCTACTCCAAACCTCAGTTGCTGAGCCTTTATTTGAATACGGTGCCCTTTGGGGAGAACTCATTTGGTATCAATGTTGCTTCCCGACAATTTTTTGGCAAAAAGCCCAACGACCTCACCGTGGATCAAGCCTCCACGCTCGTAGGGATGCTCAAAGGCACCACCTTGTACAACCCACTACGAAATCCTGAATACGCCAAAAAACGCCGCAATGTAGTACTGAGACAGATGGTGAATAACGGCCACCTTACCCAAGCAGAATACGACGAGTTGAGCAAAAAACCAGTGGGTGCAAAACGCCACAATGTGGACAGCAACAATGAAGGCACGGGTACCTACTTCCGCGAGCACCTCCGCACCGATGTGATGCCCAAGATATTGAAAGACCTCCGAAACGCTGACGGAAAACCCTACAACCTGTATACCGACGGGCTCAAAATTTACACCACGCTCAACTCCAAAATGCAACAGTTCGCTGAGGAATCGGTGCAAGCACATATGCAAAAGCTGCAAAAACAATTTGACCAACACTGGAAAAACTATAAGCAGGAAAAACCCTGGGGCGATGATAAGTGGATTGACAAACAGGTAGAAAACAGCAGTCGCTGGGAGTCACTCAAGGAAGCGGGTAAAAGCGATGAAGATGCCCGAAAGTCTTTTGAAACGCCGACACGCATGACCATTTTTACTTGGCAAAACGGGGGTTCCGAAATGGATACCACCATGACCCCAATTGATTCGGTACGTTACTATTTCTGTATGCTCAACTGCGGGTTTATGGCCATGGACCATCGCAACGGCTACATCCGCGCCTGGGTGGGAGGCATTCATTTCAAAAATTTCAAAGTAGACCATACGCTCACCAAGCGGCAGGTTGGCTCCACATTCAAACCCATAGTTTATGCTGCCGCGCTGCAAGACACGATTAAACCCTGCACATATTTCCCCAACCAAATCAAGAAGATACTGGACTGGGAACCGCACAATGCCGATGAGACCTACGGAGGTTGGTATTCTGCGGCAGGGGCACTCACTCGCTCCGTCAATGTCGTCACCGCTCAGATCATCGAGAAGGTTGGTATCCAAAAGACCATTGATCTAGCCATAAAAATGGGCATTACTTCTACTTTGCCCCGTGAATTTGGCATCAGTCTTGGCGCGGCCAATACTTCGCTCTACGAAATGATGAAAGTTTATGGAACGATGGCTAATGCAGGGAAACGCCCTGAACCTGTCACGGTCCTGCGCGTTGCTGACCGCCGCGGCAATGACATCTACGACTATAAAAAAGAACTGGAAATCAATCCCAAACTCGGCCCATACGAGGAGGCGCTGACCATCAACCAAGCCGCCACCATGACCAAAATGCTTCAAAATGTGGTGGACCATGGCACCGGCGCACGGCTTCGCGCTTATGTACGCGGCGATTTTGCGGGCAAAACAGGTACCACTCAAAATCATTCCGACGGTTGGTTTATTTGCTACAATCCCCAACTCGTCACGGGTGCTTGGGTGGGTGGCGAAAGCCCAGCTGTGCGCTTTCGAAACATGGCACAAGGACAAGGCTCGGCTATGGCATTGCCCATTGTAGGAGGTTTTTGGAACAAGATTGCCGGCGACAAAAAACTCAGCAAACTCCTAATAGAGCGATTCCCAACCCCAAAACCAGAAGTGCTCAATTTGTTGGGCTGCCAGCCCTGGATTAGTATTTCACCGGATTCTTTCCAGATGTTCATAAATGAAGTAGGGCAGGACTCTACCCTGCGCGATTCATTGCTTCAAGTCTACACCAAGCGACTCAAACCAGGCGAAACGCCCGGTGGAGAAGTCCCCGTAGATGAAAAGGACAAGCCCGAAGGCGAGAAGAAAAAAGGTCTTTTTCGCCGTATTTTCGGGCACAAATCGGAGAAGGAAGCTGAGGAGGAGAAGCGAGGAGGCAACTAGTGCCGCATTCGGTTTTTCAGAATGAGATCGGGGTTCTCAACCAAATGGTTGAGAACCCCGATCTCATTCTGAAAAGTAATTTTAAAAAATCAAAGTTTAAACCGCATCTCTACTGTCCTGCCACCGCATTCAAAGTGGCACTCATCGCTCAAATGGCGCATCAAAAAAAGGCCTCTGCCACCGCAACATTCCAGATGGTCAACATTGGTGGGGTCAGGTACATTGTTTGGGTCGAAACCCGGGCCTTCATCTGTTACACTGATAGCCAGTGCATCTTGATTACGTTTGAGGGAGATAGAAACGTTTTTACGGCAATCGCCTTGATTCCCATGAAGCACAGCGTTGGTGACGGCCTCTGTAAGGCTCACAAGTATATTACCATGTGTGTCGGGAGAAAGGTTGTACCGCGTGGCTACATCGTGGACGAAAGGTTCGACTTTGGATACATTTTGGGGGTCGGACGGAAATGTGAGATTCGTGTGCAAGTCGTTCATTCGCAAATTTTTGTTACAGAATCTGGTTGTCAAAACACTCGTTTTCAGAAAGGAGTGGGGCCAAAGCGTTTGCAACCGGGATTACACAGTAAAATATGGAACTTGATTAAAACAACGACGGTAAGGATTACAAAAACCGTCTGCGAATGTTCATGGTTGTTTCAGTTGACTTAAAAACTGGTACAAAATTAAGGCTGTTTTAACAACATTTGCAAGGGGGAGCTGAAAATAATCCCACTCGCGCTCAAAATTGGCCGCTTTCAAAGCGTTTTTGGGCCTTTTCGTCACATTTCATGTAATTTATTTTTAAAAAACTTCCTTCAAATCTCCTTCAAATCAGTTTATGGCACGAACTTTTCTTTGTTATGGCTCATAGGTTCTAGGCTTGAGTGTTTGGAGCAGTCCCCTCAACGCTAAACGATTTCAAGCCCTCAATATCCCAGACCATGCAGCGCATAATCCTCTACAAACAGATCGGCAACCGATGGCATTACGTCCGCATTGCGACCATGCCCAATCTCGAGCTTAGCATTGAGACTGGCTGCTGCGGCCAAAAACCCGATCAATCCGAAACAGCCGGAATCCCCGCCAACATTGATCCAATAGCCGCACTCCGACAAGAGGGCGACAAATGGATTGCCAGAGACTATTCCAAACCCCATCCACACAGCTTGCAAGTGATGACCCTTCATTTCCAAATGCGCCGTTGGACGGGCTACCCTGCGGGTGCCCCCTGGTACGACGACTGGACTTCGGGCTACCTGGATCCAATTCAGCAAGTGCTTGACGAAACCTGCAACGGAATACCAAGGGGGAACGAGCGTTTTTCGGGGAATTACCTGCATTACTACACGGTTTTTAACACTGATTTGGCACAAGAAGCCGTGGAAAAAATCGCTGCCGCCGCGCCTGTCAAATTCCTGCTCGATATCCACATCGCCAACCGGGAAAAACAGGTGCAAATTCCCATTGACCCGAATGTGCCGGAATACCTGCGCTCGCTTTTCAGGGTGATCGAAAAATCGGCACGCACCATTGCACACGAACTCCCGGTGCTGTTTCCCACGGACCCGCTACAGCCAGAATTTGTGCCCAATGGCCCTGTAAATGGGCGTATATTGGGAGAAGAGGCCGCCCGACTTCGCCAGATGCTCAAAGAAAAATGGAACTTCGATTCCAACTTCTGGGACCCGCTCACACCGCTCGCGCCTTCCGAGGTGGTTTTCCTCAATGCCATGACGGAGGATAAAAAACAGGCCATTAGTGCGCTCCTTAGTCAAAAACTGCAAGAGCCACTTTACTTGCTGGATTGTGAGACGGGGCTTTTTGAAATTGATGCCGAACAAATTTTTGGTGGATTGCACGAGGGGATGGTGTTCGATGCAAGTTTTACCTGGGTGCTCTATTTTTCCCACCACAATACCATCACTTTTGGGGGAACCTGGCTGGTGAAAGCGGTCATGGATTTGTACACCGACCAGCCAGAATTATTGAACGCTTGGTGATTTTTCTCCCCACAGGCAGCCTGATTCCGACTTTTGTCGTCAACCTTTGCATTCCTTGCTCGCCATTGACTTGTCGACTGCGTCTGCAGGGCCAAATCTGTTTTTCATGCAACTCATTCGTTCTTTCCTGCGCCACAGCGTGCTGCTTTTGCTTGTTTTTCAAGCCTTTTGTTCCCATAGCCCCATCGAAACCACCGAAGCCAAAAACGACCGCGGCCAACTCGAGCGCTGGCAGCGACGCAAGGACAATTTTGCCAGGGAGGGGCTTTTTCAAAGGTTTTCGCCGGAGGGCGTGTTGCTCGAAGAGGCGCATTACCTTGCCGATTCGCTGCAAGGCGAGCGAAAATTCTATTCTTCGAAAGGCATATTGGAGAGCATCGAACGCTATGAAAACAACAAAATCCATGGTAAATTCCAGGGCTTTTACGAGAATGGACAATTAAAAATTGAGCAGGATTTCGTTCAGGGCGCACTGACCGGGCTGAGCATACGCTACTATCCAGACGGCAAAATCCAGGAAAAGGTGCAGTTGAAAGACAATGTTGAAAACGGGCCTTTTACAGAGTACTACGAAAATGGAACCCTGAAAACCGAAGGCACCTACGCCCCAAATGAAGATGGCGATGGCCTTGAAGAAGGTGAATTGAAAGAGTATGACGAAAATGGACAACTCATCAGAATCGCCGATTGTAAAAACGGCGCCTGCCTTACACGCTGGAAAAAATAACTAAACGCATGACCATGAACACTTTACTACAAAAAATAAACCTCATTTGCGCAGCATACTGCTTGCTGCTCCTGCCTGCTGCTACGGTTTCAGCGCAGGTGGTAGGTGGACGACACGTTTTTTCTTTTCTTTCGCTTCCACAATCCGCACGTGTAACCGGGCTAGGCGGAGCACAAATTGCCGTCAGAGACGACGACCCCGTGTTTGCCATTACCAACCCTGGCGCGCTCAACCCTGCCATGTCGGGCCGAATGGCCTTCAACCATAATTTTTTCCTTGGCGGCATCCAACATGGCTATATTTCCTACGCGCAACAATTGCCCAAATGGGGCTTCACCATGCACGGTGGGATTCAATACATGAATTATGGCGAGATAAAACGCGCAGATGAATTCGGGGATACACAAGGCACCGTAAAGGCCGGCGAGACGGCGTTCACACTGGGTGCAGCACGCCCCCTGACCGATAAATTATCGCTTGGATTGAACGCCCGTTTGGCATTTTCGAGGCTAGACACCTACAAATCCTCGGCCCTGCTGGCCGACGCAGGCTTGATCTATGCCGACTCTGCCAGTCGTTTCACCGTAGGTCTTGTGATCCGCAATGCAGGCACACAACTTTCTACTTATTCCGATATAAAGGAAACGTTGCCTTTTGATATTCAACTTGGTGTGAGCAAACGATTAAAACACCTGCCGTTCCGGTTTAGTGTTATTGCACACCACTTACACCAGTGGGACATCCGATACAACGACCCAAATTTACAGGGCGACGAGGTGCTGCTTTTTGGCGACGAGCAGCCCAAGGAAAACAAGGCTACCGCCGCAATTGACAATTTTTTCCGCCACTTGATTTTCAACGGGGAATTTTTGCTCGGGAAAAACGAGGGTTTGCGCATCCGATTAGGCTACAACCACCTCCTGAAACGCGAACTGTCGGTAAGTAACTATCGCAGCCTGGCAGGGTTTTCCGGCGGCGTAGGAATCAAAATCAGTCGCTTCCGCGTAGATTTTGGCTACGGCGCTTATCACCTCGCAGGTGGGGTGGCACACTTGGGCATTGGCACGAATTTGAGGGAGTTTTTTTAAATGGAGTGGTGGGGTGATGGAGTGATGGAGTGATAAAGTGATGGATTTAAGGGCGTTTTTTAAAAAAGGCCTTTAAAGTTAAGAGGGGACAACACCCTCATGCTCCTTTTTCCATTCTTCAAAACGATCTCCTGGCAGAAACGAGATTTTCTGGCCAAAACGCCCCGGCGCCCTTAAGCAGAGATTGACGATGCGGCGGCCCAAGCGCGTTTTTTCTTCCGTTTTCTCCACATCGCCCCAAGGGTAACGCACTGTAGTCCAGTAATTTGTGACAAAAAAATGGGCCGCGTTCGCATCCACACGCTTCAAGCGCCAGACAGTGCGACGCACCAAAAACAGCCAACCAAGCCATAGTACAAGTAGGAATGCCTGTCCCCATAGAAGCGGAAAAGGCAGATAAAGGTCTTCTTCGGGGATGAGCAAGAAAGTGAGCAATAATCCGCCTAAAAATACCGTGCCAAAGATGGGCATAAATACTCGCCAGAACAAGGTGGAATTGGAGGAGAGGCATTCGGTTTGGTCTGCCGAAGTAGGTTGCTGATTTTCAGCGTTTTGATTTTCCATAAAAAATTGTGCCGCGTCTCGCATGGGCGGGACGCGGCACAAAAGTACATCGTTCGATCAGTGCTTTACCCTAAATTGCTTAAGGGTTGTTACAAACACTTCTACCATCATTGACACATTTCAATACCGCCAACAGATGTAAGGCATGCTCAGGCACCAGAAGGTTTACGTTAACATTGCCAAGTGTCAGGTCAGTAACACGGAGCAATTCGTTTACATTAGCGTTCTCTCCACCACCAAGCGCCTGCCTTACGATAAAGTGCATTTCGCAACGAGGGTTATGGGCGTCCAAGATTCCTTTCACCTTTTTCAGGCCCAGCGCGGGGTTGAGGCGCACGAGAATTTTCAACTTCATTGCTTCTCCGAGCAATGGGTTTACGATTTGGCCTGTATTCCGGTCAAGTGGGTTGGTCATCAATTTGCAATCTGCTCCAGCCACGGCATCGTCAAATTTCAAAGCCGTAGGCACAACTCCTACATAAGGAAGCCATTTGACCACGCAGGCTCCCTTGCCGGGAGGTAGGGTGACGGTGGCGGCAGTTTGACCCCAAACCAGTGGACCTCCTTCAAGGGCTTTCTCGATTAGTGGAGTCACGTCTTTCGTGACGACCTGTACGCATTTGCTAAAATTGCCGCAGTCGTCTGTAGCAGTCCAGTGGCGCTCAGTGATGCAAAACCAGTCGCAGTCGCCAGAGATATGAATATCTTGGTTGGTAATGCTTACGCTCATATCACAGTTGTCGGTAGCGGTAGCTGTTCCTGTTTTAGGAATCGAGGTGTCGCAAGTGACGGTGATGTTTGCCGGGCAATTAATGACAGGTTTTTTCTTGTCTTCAACAGAAATGACTTGGATACAATTGTTAGCGTTGCCATGAATGTCTACAACGGTCCAAGTTCGATTGATCGAGAATTCGAAAGGGCAGCTACCATCTACCCTAATATCGGCATTCGAGACAGAAGCAACGCCACAGTTGTCCGAAGTGGTCGGCGAGCCGGTATTGGCCGGAGCGGAAGATTCCTCACAGCTGATAAGTTTGTTGGCGGGGCAAGTGATTTTCGGTGCCTCCAAATCAAGTATCTTGATAATAAAAGAGCAGCTAGCGGATAATCCGACCATGTCCGTGACTGTACAGTTGACAATCGTTTGGCCGACATTGAAGAAACTGCCTGGTGGCGGGGCGCAGACCGTTGTAAAACCTTGGCAATTATCTGTGGCTACTGGGCTTGGGTAAGTGACTTTTTTCCCGCACATTCCTAGATCATTGCTTTCCCTAATGTTGCCTGGGCAGGTAATGGACGGCCCTTGCGTGTCAGTAATTGAGTTTGCAAAATTAGCCAAGTCATCCGCTAATTGAGTAAAATTTGTCCGAGTCCAATCTGCTCCGTTCTGGATATTATATGGTACACCTATTGGGTTTGGGGTGTCTAATTCATTTAGCCCAGAAAGTGCTGTAACAACGCAAGTTGCAACTGTTCCAACCGTACCAACGGCTATGGCAAAAATGTAGGTGCCAGAATTTTTTATGGCATCTGCTGTCCCTATCCAAGACGTTGTGTTTAGTCCGGTGTCAGGATTTCCATCCGTAATAAAGAAAATGATATCTACCTGATTGGACGAAGAAACAGATTGCGCTCGTGACAAAGCACCCACGAAGTCCGTAGTGCCATCAGGCTGATAGTTGGGGTTGGTAGTGCTGCCATCGAAATTGTAAAGATAATCCTTTACTGTGTTGATGAAAGACGGGGCTTTTACATCCATCACAGCAATGGGATTTGAATCTTCGTCATCAAACTCTACAATACCCATGAATATCTTACCAAGGGCTGGAGATTTGCGATTAAGGATGGCGGCGAAAGAGTCAACTGCAGCCTCTACTTTGTCTTCCAAGCCAAAAATCGAGCCCGATTCGTCCAAAACGAGCAAAACCTTAAAAGGATTGCCAGCTGGTTGACACAGTGGGGAAGATGCCGGGTTTTGAACGCCTTCGCAAGGTTGGCCTTGCGAAACAGCAATAAAAAGAAAGGAGAGCACAATAGTCAGGATGCCTGTCAGGCTTTGACTGAAATTCAAAAAACGTTTTTTCATTGTTGGAAGGAATTTTTGAGTGAAAGTTTGAAATTGATTGGGAATCTTTTGTGGTTTGGGGGTAATGCCAATATAGAAGCCTTGCGTGAACACTTTGGTTAAAATATTCAACTAGTCGGCCACAAAAGTCAATTCGCGCAAAGCCTTCAGTGGCCAACTTGCGATTAAATCTGGATAAAAAACGCGCGTCCCCTGCAGCAGTTTGCTACTGGGGACGCGCTAAAAATTATGAAAATCAAACAATTATGACTTATACGTCCTCTCAATCAACCTCCACGCTTATTCCACTTTTCTTTTCAGTTCCCTCTCCCTTCTTTTTGTCAGAAACCCTGATCCGGCTACCGCCTTTTAGTTTCCGAGCAATGGCTGAATAAGGCCCTGTCACCACGGTTTCCCCCTCTTGCAGGCCAGATACGATTTCAATGTAATCGTTATTTTGAATACCGGTTTTCACCTCCCGGATTCCAACCGTATCGCCTGTGACCACGAACACAATTTCCTTTATAATGTCGTTGTCTTTTTTACCCGCCAAAGCCTCGGCGGCGGGTTCGTCTTCCTCGTCCTTTTTATCTTTATCCTTTTCGTCTTTTTTGTCGTCATCGCGAGCGGTGACAGCGATAATCGGCACCGAAAGGGTTCCCTCAGCCGTGTGGGTGAAAACATCTACCGAAGCCGACATGCCCGGACGGAATGGATAGCGGCGGCCATCTTTCAGAAGGTCTAAATAGGATGCCGGGTCCATTCGGATTTTGACCACGAAATTGGTCACTTGATCCGTGTTGAGGCTCACCCCGCCTATGCTACCCACGTTGCTTGCGCTGTTGGCTATTTCGGTGACTTTCCCCTTGAACTTGCGCCCTAGATAGGCGTCGACTTCAATGTCGGCATCGTCGTTGAGGCTCACTTTAAGGATATCGTTTTCGCTCACGTCTACTTGTACTTCCATGCTGCGGAGGTTGGCAACGCGCATCATTTCGGTGCCGGCCATTTGGAGCGTACCCACTACGCGTTCCCCTTTTTCCACGTTCAATTTGCTAACGATGCCACTCACAGGGGCTGTTATGATGGTTTTTTGGAGGCTGGTGCGAAGTTCTTTTAAGCGAGCCGAGGCACTGTTGATACCGTATTCTGAAACCCGAACACCTGCCTTGGCACTTAAAAGAGTGCTTTCTGCGGAGCGCAAACTCGCTTCCGAACCAGCTACAGCACTTTCGGCAGATTTCAGGTTGCTCACTGAAGTCTCAAATTCAGCGGTTGAAATAACCCCGTCTTTGTAGAGCTTTTCGTTGCGTTGGTGGGTGTTCCGGGCCACATCAAGCTGTGCTAATACGCGCTGTCGGTCAGCCTTTAATTGCTCTATTTGAGCACCGCTCCCTTGCACATTGGAGCTTGATATCTCACGCTGAGAACGCGCTGTGCTAACCGAGGCTTCGCCCTGTTCGACGGCACTCTGGTATTCATCCGGCCTTATTTTAGCCAGTATCTGGCCCACCGTGACAGAGTCGCCTTCTTTTACGTAGAGTTCGGTGATTTCGCCCGAAACGTCTGAGCTTATCTTGACCTCTGTTTCAGGGAATATTTTGCCGCTCGCGCTCACCGTTTCCTTGATGGTGCGCTTTTCGGCCTTTTCAACCGTCACTTCCTCGCCTTTTGGTTTTTGGCGGCCTTTAAACACAGCTGCCACGATAAGCAGCACGAATACGCCAATGAGTACGTAAAGCAGGGTTCTTTTTTTCCGTTTGGGCTGTAGAATTGCCATTTTGTATTGATGCCTTTGATGATCAAAAAATTGATTTCGGGGGCGAAGGTCAATTTTGCCAAGCGTGACGGCCTCAAGACTTGGATAAAAGGCGGTAAAATGCAGATGAAGATTAACCTTGGAGGGTTTGAGCAATAGGCTTAAGCCATAACAGCTTTGTCCGCTCACCCTTTTATCGTGATATTTGCGCAATCAACATTCCACTTTTACGCATGAAAAACCGTACATTTTTACCCGCTTTACCCGCTGTAGCCCTAGCGAAGGCGGGCTTATTCCTATTCCTCTTTCTCCCAACGCTCCTTATCGCACAACAAAAACCTGCATTACCCTACATAACACCCGACGCACCAAGGTGGATACATCTTTTGAGTGAAGACAGCCCCAATGTCCTCGAAATTCAAAAGGCTTACGCTGAATACTTTGAAAATCAACCCTTTGAGAAAAATTCCTATACCCAATATTTCAAACATTGGATGCATTGGGCAAGACCTTTCGTTCAGCCTGATGGTTCGATAAAGGAACCGACGATAGAAGAAATTGCGGCGAAAGAAACTATACTGTTAGAACTGCGCTCCAAGGCTCGGCAACAAGATCATTCCGCTGGCTGGACCTTTCTGGGCCCCAAACAAACCTTTGATACCGATGGACTCACGGAGCTGACCTGGCAGACGAATGTTTATTCCATTGACATCTCGCTTTCCAACCCAAATGTGCTCTACGCCGGCGGCGAATCGGGTGGCCTGTGGAAAACTTCCGACAAGGGCTTGCACTGGCAATTACTCACGATGAATGTCTTACACAGCTCTTTCGGTGCAGTGAAAATCCATCCAACTGACCCTAACACTGTGTACGCCGCCACGAGCGGAAAAATCATCAAAACCACCGATGGCGGTGCGAGCTGGGCTACGGTTTACAGCGAAAGCGGCCTTTGGGTGAATGACATCGCCATCAAACCTGACCAACCCGATGTGGTTCTGGCAGCCAGCGACCAAGGCCTGCTTCGTACAGCAAATGCGGGGGCGAACTGGTCCAAACTCCATACCCAACAGACTTGGGCCGTGGAATTTAAGCCTGGCGTCCCACTGACCGTTTTTTCCATTCGAAAGAGTGGAACAGGTTCTGATTTCCGGGTTTCGACCGACGGCGGTGCGACGTTCGTAAACTCCAATACTGGTTGGTGGACACCCATAGCTGGAATGACCGTAACGGGAGGGATGATTGCCGTCTGCCCTTCTAACCCTTCGAAAGTGTACGCTTATATATGCGGTGAAGGGGGTAATTTGGGCGGCTACGTTGGGGTATTCAGGAGCAATAATAGCGGTGGCACCTGGGCGAACACCCACCCCACCAATGCCATCGGCCAGCCCTACGCCATCCCCTCGCACACCAATTTGATGGATGCCAACGGGGTAGATTGGTTCACGCAGGGCTTCTATGACATGGCGATCATCGTGAACCCAAACAATGACAATCAATTGATTGCAGGCGGATGTTCCTGGTTCAGAAGCAATAACGGAGGCCAAACCTGGGAGCCGCTCGGCGGTTATGTCGGCGGACTTTCCTGGAGTCACCCCGACATTCAGGCCCTCACCGCTCTCGGCAACGATCTCTGGATTACGAGCGACGGCGGCATCAATTATTCCAACAATTTCGGCCAAAGCATGGAGGCGCGGATGAATGGTATTTCAGGCTCGGATATGTGGGGATTTGACTCGGGATGGAACGAAGACGTGCTGGTGGGTGGGCGTTATCACAACGGCAACATGGCTTGGCACGAGAGTTTCCCTGAAGGGAAATTTTACCGAATGGGAGGCGCAGAATCTCCCACGGGCTACGTCAACCCCGGCAAAAATCGAAGGTTGTACCACTCCGATATTGGTGGCCATGAATTGCGCGGGGGATTCTTAAATGGCGCAAGCTCCTTTCCCGTGGGGCTTTTTCCCAACGAAAGCTATGCATACTACGCCAACTCGGAGATGGCCTGGGACCCGCGCTGCTGGAACATTGTCTATCTTGGAAATGGCAACAAAATCTGGAAAAGCATGGATGGCGGCAGCTCGTACACCATGCTGTATGCTTTCCCCGGCAACGTTGACAATACCGTGTTTGAAATTGAGATTAGTCGCAGCAACCCCGATGTGATCTACTGCTCACAATGGGACGGCACCGACGACTCGATGTGGAAAACCACCAATGGCGGCCAGAACTGGACAAAACTAACGGGCCTTCCCCTACCGAACAACAACGACCGTGTGAAAATGGCGCTCAGTGCCGAAAATGAAAACCTACTTTGGGCAGCGGTTTCTTATGGCTCAAATGGGAAAAAAATCTACAAAACCACCGATGGTGGCCAGTCTTGGCAGAACTTGACAACAGCCGTGCTCAACAACATCACCATCGCCAATATTATGGCACAATATGGTACTGATGGCGGTATTTATCTCGGCACGAGCAGGGGCATTTTTTACAGAAACAACAGTTTGGCCGATTGGCAGCCCTACAACCTTGGGCTTCCGCTTTCGGCAGAAACCAACAAACTAAAACCCTTTTACAAAAGCGGAAAAATACGCAACGGATGCTGGGGCTTTGGCGTTTGGGAAGCTGATTTGTACGAACCTTCAGCGGTGGTGGTGCAACCTATGGCCAGCGCATTGTCAGCAAATTGCGCCCGCGATACCATCTATTTCGATGATTATTCGGTAGTTAATCATTCTGGTGCGAGCTGGGAATGGGCGTTCAGTCCCGCCCCACAATGGTCCGGAGCAACCAATATTCGCAACCCGAAAGTAGTTTTTGGCGACGTGGGCACTTATACTGCCACGCTGACGCTGAACGGGCAATACTCCAAATCGCTCAGCATCAGCATCGGCGATGGTTGCCGTGCTGATACCATTCCCGGTTCGGCGGTAAACATAGGTGGCAATGACTTTGGGGATTACATTGCAACGCCAGCCCTCAACCTGAACACCAATACCCTGACAGTAACGGCGTGGATAAAACCTGAGGGCATCCAACCCGAGTACAGTGCAATTTTTATGCACGATGGCGAGACCGCTGGTTTCAACTTTCGTCCCGGCGACAACTCCCTTGGCCTTCACTGGCCGGGCGGACAATGGTGGTGGAACAGCGGCCTTATCGCCCCGTCCGGCGATTGGAGTCATGTGGCAATGGTGGTAGAACCCTCTGGCATTACACTCTACCTCAATGGCCGAGCATCCAAGCAAAGTTTTAATGTTTTGCCGGTGATTTTCGACTCTGGCAACCGACTCGGCAATTACAAAGGCTGGGGCGGTCGTTTTGTAAAAGGCTCTATGGACGAGGTGTGCATCTTCGACAAATCCCTGACGCAGGAGGAAATACGCGAACTCATGCACCTGACCAAAGCACCAGAGGAATTCCCGAATCTGGTGAGCTATTACCAATTCAACGAAGCCAACGGGCCTGCGCTCGACCGTGTGGGCGTACGTCACGGATCGCTGGCAGGTCCGACGGTGAAGCGGGAAAAATCTACGGCTCCTGTAGGCAAAGGCGTAAGCAAGCGCCTTAACATAGCACTTGGGAAAAAACGTTACACCTTCAATGGTACCGGACTAACTCTGGTGTTTCCAGCTACTGGTACTTACCCTAATGGAGAGGTGGTCGTGTCGCGCCTGAGTGTCGCGCCCGATACGATTCCGGGCATAGTGCATTCTAATTCAACAGATTACTGGATTTTGCAGAATTACGGAACGAATGCCACCTTTGTCGCACCCTCAGAAATTTGGTTCACCGAAATCGGCGCGATGCCTGCAGATTTGCCCGCCGCCTCCTGTAAACTTTGGCGGCGCGGCCAGGTAGCACACGGACCCCTGTGGCAAAATCTCGATGCTGCCGACGTGCTGAACGAAGGCCCAAACGCTGCATTGGGCTTCACGAGCAACAATCAGTTGAAAGCGGCGGGGCAATTTTGGCTTGAATTGCCGGGGCTGGTGGAGTTGAAGACCGGTAGCACGGCTTTTACGCCGTCGGGAAATGCGCCGTTTACGGCGGCATTACGGGGTGTAAACACCCCTCTTCCTGACGGCGTAAACGCCGTGCTACCACCATTCCCCAATCCAGTAGCCGAGAGCGGCACTTTGCAATTACGTTCGGGTGCACCGGGAAACTGTACATTCCGGCTTTTCGACGCGAAAGGGAATCAGGTGCGGGTGCTAAAATTTGAGCGTGAAGCGGTGCTGTCTTTAACAGGTTTGCCTGTCGGAGCGTATGCTTATCGGATTGAAAATGAGGGGTATATGCGGTTTGGGCAGTTGGTGGTGGGGAAGTGAGCTGAAATATATCTTTTGGCGTATCCTTGCGGGCTATACTTATGGAACTTTACCTCCTCTGCGCCTTCGCCTTTCTCGCCGGATTTATTGACAGCATCGTAGGCGGTGGTGGGCTTGTGCAGGTGCCTGCTTTCTTTGTGTTATATCCTCAGCTTTCGGTGCCAAACATTATCGGAACCAATCGTTTGGCTTCGGCGGTAGGCACCTCAGTGGCAGCATGGAACTACTCCCGGAGTGTAAAAATCCCTTGGAAGACGGTGCTTTATGCCGGAATACCAGCATCTGTCTTTTCTTATTTCGGGGCTACGCTGCAAAGCCTCCTTCCCTCCGAAGTATTGAAACCGATCATCCTTGTTCTAATTATCGTCATCGCGATTTACACCTATCGAAAGAAGGATTTTGGGCACCAGGAACAATTCAATGTCGCGCCGGAAAAACTGGGTTGGTGGGCGGCTGGCATTGGCGCAACACTGGGCTTTTACAATGGATTTATTGGCCCGGGTACCGGGAGTTTGTTGGTATTTGGCTTTGTAAGCGTTATCGGGTACAGTTTTTTATCGTCCTCGGCCATTTCCAAAATCATCAATGTGGTGGCGGATGTCTCCTCGCTCATTTTTTTCCTGATGAACAAATATATCCTTTTTCATCTTGCCCTGCCTATGATGGCCTGCAATGTAGCGGGCGCTTATCTGGGCAGTCGAATGGCTGTGCTGCGTGGAAATGCTTTTATCCGTCAGGTTTTTCTGGTGGTGGTGGCAGGAATTGTGGCAAGGTTTGCCTGGGATGTTTTTTGGAAATAAGTACGAAGACAAATTTATTTCACACGACGACGCAACGACACAACGTTTTAGTTGCTTGATTATCAAAATGTTGTGTCGTTGCGTCGTCGCGTGAAATAAATTTGTCTTCTCACTTAATTGCACTAATTCAAAGCTTCTTCATCACAAAATCCGTAAGCTTAGTAAACAAGTGCTTCGTAGCATTCTCCCCATAAATCCCATGATTCCGATTAGGGTAGTAATAGGTCTCAAACTGCTTATTGGCTTTGATCAGCGCATCAATCATTTCCACCGTTTGTTGCCAATGCACGTTATCGTCCGTGACACCGTGGCAAATCAGGTAATTGTCGCCCCGCAACCGGTCGGCGAAATTGAGCGGCGAATTTTCCTCGTATCCTTTTTCATTGTTGGCAGTGGTGTGCATATATCGTTCTGTATAAGCCGAATCATACCATTTCCAATTGGTAACTGGCGCCACCGCCATAGCCATCCTGAACACGTCTGCTCCTTTCAAAATACAGGAGGTGCTGAGGTAGCCGCCAAAACTCCAGCCCCAGATGCCGATTCGGTTTGGGTCAGCCCATGGCTGCGATCCGAGATAACGGGCGGCGGCGATCTGGTCTTCTGTTTCTAATTTGCCGAGTTGGAGTTGTGTGCATTTTCGGAAATCGCTGCCTCGAGCGCCTGTGCCGCGATTGTCTACGCTGACCACGACGTAGCCCTTTTGTACCAGCATCTGGCGCCAGCTGTCCATGTATCCATCGTATTGGTTTTGAACAGTTTGAGAGTTTGGGCCGCCGTAACAATCGAACAAAATCGGGTATTTTTTGAGGGTGTCCAACACCGCAGGGCGCAACATCCAGCCATTCAAAACCCCCTCCCAGCCCCCTCCCTCAGGAGAGGTGCTTTTTATCGGTATTTGGAAAAACTCCTTTTGGACAAAACCGTATTCCTTTCGGAGTCTTTTCACCCGCTCGTTTTTGTTGATCACCCGTAATGTATCGTCGTTTCGGTCGCAAATATGTACCACCGGCGGCGTATTTGCATTAGACCAAATGTGGGTGAAGTAGTCAAACGTCGGGCTAAAGGCAGCCTCATGCGTACCACTTGATGGGGTGAGCAAGCGAGCGTCGCCGCCGTTCAGGTCGCCCTCCCAAATCTGTCGGTCGAGCGGTGTAGGCGTGGCGGCCTGAAAGTAAAATTTGCCCTTTTTTTCGTCCACCCCATAGAAGGCAGTTATGTCAAAATTGCCCTTCGTAAGTTCGACTCCCCGCTCCTCCGCTGGCGCATTTGGGCTTAAGCTGTACCGATAAATATGCTGCCAGCCGCTGCGCTCGCTCATCCACAAAAAGTGGCGATTGTCTTTCAAAAAAAACAGTTTGTTTTCTGATTCGATTTCCACATATGCCGGGTCGGTTTCTTCCAAAAGCAATCGCGTGGGGATCCAGTTTGTCTGGTCTTCTTGAACATAAATGCTTCGATCTGGCAAGGCGAATAGCAGGTCGAGCGTGTCTTGTTGGCGGTTCAAGCGGGTCATCACCAATTGATTATCTGCTGTCCAATGAATTCGTGGGCAATAGTCGCTGGATTCCAGACCCATCAATTTGCCCAACATACCTTGCGTTTTCAGATCGTAGAGATGGACGCTTACCACCGAATTGGCCTCCCCAACTTTGGGGTATTTAAACGTACTGCGACGCGGATAGGCCCCGCCTTCATACCAGCTGAGTGACATTTCTGGCACTGCTGTTTCGTCAAAGCGAATAAAGGCCAGCATCGTGCCATCGGGACTCCAACGGGTGGCCACCATACCGTCGCTCTCCACAGGGCTGAACTCTTCTTCGTAAACCCAGTCGGGAATGCCATTGATAATTTTGTTGGCTGCTCCGTCTTGGGTGATTTGAATAATCTTATTGGCGACTAAATCCTTGACGTACAGGTTGTTTTCAAAAACGAATGCCAGCTTGCTTCCATCTGGAGAGAAAGCCACAAATTGCTGTTTCCCCTTTTCAAAAACCGGCTCTGTCGAATTGGTTTTAAAATCGTACACGAAATAATTGGCAAGCACCGAATGGCGGTAAACGGGTTCCGTCTCGGTGCGGAGCAAGAGTTTCGTTTCGTCTTCGCTGAACTCGAACTGGTCAAAGCCCATGGCTTTGTCGGAGAGCTTAAGTGTGATGGTGGAATCTAATTTTTCATCGCGAACGTCGCGGATATGCAGGTTTCCGTTGTGGGTGGCTTCCACATAGTGCGCTCCATTCTGGAGGTATTGAAAGTCTGCGCCAGTTTGTGGGAAAAATTTGTAAAACGTAAAGCAGTCGTCGAGCGTGATGCTTTTAGGAGTTTGTGAAAGAACCTCGAACGGAATGAGCGCAATGCAAAACATTGCGACCACGATAAGACACTGCCCAGATGGGGTGTATTTTGATAATGTTATTTTCATTAGACAAAAAAATTCGGCGGACCGAAAGGTAGTTCGCCTCTCCGAAAACGATTCATAGAACCTACCAAGGGAAGCAAAAGTCTATTCAATAGCAAGCGTTTAGGATGTTGCAGATCGGCTTTTGAGCCGGATATTGACAAATTCCACCCCCACAGAAAAGGCCATAGAAAAATAAATGTAGCCCTTCGGAATATGGAACCCCAGCCCTTCACCGATAAGTGCTACCCCGATCATGATCAAAAACGCCAGTGCCAGCACTTTTACAGTGGGGTGTTTGTTTACAAAATTGCTGATAGGCCCGGCCGCAACCATCATCACTGCTACTGAGGTGACCACGGCAGCAACCATAACCCCAATTTGATCTACCATACCTACTGCTGTAATGACCGAATCGAGCGAAAACACAATATCCACCAAAATAATCTGCACGATAATGGTAGAAAACTTAGCCTTGCGGACTTTTTTGGTAGGCTGATCGGTTTCTTCCACCTTTGCGTGGATTTCATTGACGCTTTTGTACATCAAAAAAAGACCTCCAACCAACAAAATAAGATCTCGACCACTGATTTCATTGCTTCCGACAACCAAAATGGGCGCTGTAAGTTTCATCATCCAGGCCAATGATAAAAGTAGCGCGATGCGTGTAAACATCGCCAGTGCGAGGCCGATACGGCGGCCTCTTGCTTGTTGATTTTCCGGCAGTCGGCTGGTAAGGATAGAAATGAAAATAATATTGTCAATTCCAAGCACGATTTCAAGCGCGCAAAGCGTAAAAAATGCAATCCAGATATCAGGATCGGCGATCCACTCCATGTTTTAATAAGTTTTGTTTGACACTAAAAGGCCTATTGCTCGCTTAATGTTTAAATCCAAACGTAAAGATTAATATGAAACTCCTTTCGTTGTGCTCCGCGCTCACTATTTCGGCATTGGTCGCGGCTTTATTTATTCCAAAAAACCCAATTTTAACGGCGTCAGAAAACGGGCCAAACGCCAGTCACCAATCCCCAATCAACCAGTTACCAACCCAACCCTCCTTCGCACTTCGTGCTACGGCGGGTGATCCAGAGGAACTAGGCCGAGTCCATTGGCTCCGTGACCTTGATGCGGGCCGTGCTGAATCCCAAAAATCCGGCAAGCCCATACTCCTGCTTTTCCAAGAGGTGCCTGGCTGCTCCAACTGCACCCGCTACGGTAATACGACCCTCTCCAACCCGCTCATTGTGGAGGCCATTGAGACCTATTTTGTGCCCGTCTGCATTTTCAACAACAAGGGCGGAAAAGATGCTGAAGCACTCCGAACTTTTGGTGAGCCAGCCTGGAACAACCCCGTAATCCGCATCGTCCGCGCTGACAACCAAGATGTTGTATTGCGAATGCCCAATTTCAATTCCTCGCTCCAACTCGTAAACGGCATGCGACGTGCCCTAGATTTGACTGGTACAATTGCCGCGCGCTACCTCGAACTTTTAGAAGAAGAACTTTCAGCCCGTGAGGCCGGATTGGAAACTGCCACCTTTTCGATGTACTGCTTTTGGACAGGCGAAGGTACATTCGGCGCAATTCCCGGAGTGATAGAAACCGAGCCGGGTTTTCAAGATGGGAAAGAAGTGGTGAAAGTCCAATTCGACCCATCCGTGACCAGCCGCGCCGATTTGGAACGACAGACCCTTCCTAAAAGCATGACTGCTTGCGCTAAAAATCAGGGTTTTCGCGCTGACCGCGAACCAAAATATTACCTTTCTCAAACGGAATATCGGTTTATTCCGATGACCTCTTTACAAGCCTGCCGTGCAAATAACCTCGTTGGCAAACGTCTTACGCCTGATGAACTACTCTCCCCGCACCAATTAGAATTGCTCAAGAAAGTGGGCGAACATCCCGAAAAGGCATGGAAGAATATGATTGGGAGCAGCATGAATGAAATGTGGTCAATGTAATGACCACATTTCCTCAGGCACCGTTTCAAAAACTTCAACAGGCTCCAATGAACCACGACTGCCGCGCTCAGTAGAAATCAGGATTTTACCGCAACGTTTGTATCGAGCCCAAGCATTTATAATACCAGCTTTTTCATCACTAAATTTTTCAAAATAAGCCCATTGCGTCACGAGTCGCGTCTTTTTATCTATCCACACGTGGTACTTGTTGTTGGGCGTAACGCCCACGCCCGCGAAAGTCATTTGGAGCAAATCCGAGCTTTCAGCTGCCTCGGTTTTGGATTCCCCGAGATACTTTAAAGTCACTCCAGAATCTTTCAGTTTGAACGGCATGGCGAGCCAGTAAGAATCATTGATCCATACTTTTTTACCCATATCGAGATACTTGGCAAGCGAGTCGGGATGGGTTTGCTCGATGCCGTTGAGGTTTACTTTTCCCGTACCATCGTTCAAATTCACAATAATTTTCAGTGGTCGGGTTGTCCATTCGATGCGGCAGATACCTGCCTGTTTATCCCACAGCAATTTGCGGCGGTTAAAGAAATTCCAGGAGAGGAACCGGGTGTTGTCCCAGGCTTGTCTTCCACCCATGGCCTGCATCACCTCGTCGGCGATAGAAATAGCCTTGGCATCAGAGGCCGTTGCGTTAAATCCGGGTGCGGGTGGATTTTGGAATGGGAAACTTTTAGAGGAGCAAGCGACAAAGAAGCCAAACAGACTAAAAAGGAACAACTTTTTCATGCCAGACGGGTTTGATAACGACTTTCGCGCCAAGATACCGCGCATTTGAGATAAAAGTAAAGATGCAATCAAGAGATAAAAACTACCGGAGAGCAGTTCGCACCGCCAACCCACAAGGCAAAATGACAGAAAAAAAAGAAAAAAAGGGCTTTTTTGCCCAATTTGAATCCCTTCGCAACGTCCCGCGTTTCTTCCGAATGATTTGGGCTGTCAGCCCCAAACTGACAATTTGGAACATGGTGCTGCGTCTCGTACAAGCCGCTGTGCCACTTGCCATGCTTTATGTTGGAAAGGAAATTATTGACGAGGTAATTGCCCAAATCGCTCGTCCGGTCGCGCTCACATTCTCCAATCCGCTCTGGTTTTGGGTGGGCGCAGAACTTGCGCTGGCAGTAGCTTCGAGCCTGCTAAACCGCGCCATCACTTTGACAGACAGTCTGTTGGGCGATTTAGTAAACAACGACTCCTCCGTAAGAATCATCCGCCACGCCGCCACGCTGGACCTTTACCAGTTTGAAGACGCAACTTTTTACGACAAACTTGAACGCGCCCGCACACAAACCTCCGGTCGTACTGCGCTCATGAGCATGGTGCTTTCACAAGCGCAAGACCTCATCACCGTAGCATTTCTTGCTGTTGGCCTTATCGCTTTCAATCCTTGGCTGCTGCTCATTCTCGTAATTGCTGTCATACCTTCCTTTATTGGGGAGGCTAAGTTCAACCAGGAATCGTATTCCATTTCCCGTTCCTGGACACCCGAACGCCGCGAAATTGACTATCTCCGCTACATCGGTGCGAGCAACGAGACCGCCAAGGAGATCAAAATTTTTGGCCTTGAAGATTTCATCGCCACACGTTTCAAAACCATTTCGGATCGCTATTTTCTGGTCAATCAAAAACTGGCGTTGCGCCGGGCGGCTTGGGGAGCCTTATTTTCTACGCTTGGAACGGTTTCATATTATGCTGCCTACGTTTTCGTGATCGGCCAAACCATTGCCGGGCAAATCACGGTGGGCACACTCACTTTTTTGGCAGGAGCGTTTAGCCGTTTGCAAGGCTTGTTGCAAGGAATAGTGAGTCGTTTTTCACGCATCGCCGAGACCTCGCTTTATCTTCAAGATCTTTTTGATTTTTTGGAATTAAGGCCCTTGGCTGGCACACACACGGGTGGGCACAAGATCCCGCGCCCCATGAAGCAAGGCTTTGTGTTTGAAAACGTTGGGTTCAAATACCCCGAAACCGATGTCTGGGCATTGAGGCACCTCAGTTTTACGCTTCATCCCGGCGAAAAACTTGCCCTAGTTGGCGAAAACGGCGCTGGTAAAACCACCCTCGTCAAACTCCTTGCCCATCTTTACGAACCCTCCGAAGGCCGGATCCTGCTCGACGGCGTGGATTTATGCGATTATGACCCGGAAGACCTGCGCCGTGAGATTGGAATAATTTTTCAGGACTACGTTCGGTTCATGTTCACCGCAGGGGAGAACATTGCCATCGGCAACATTTCAGAAAACGAAAACCAGTCCCGCATCGAAGACTCGGCCCATAAAAGTCTGGCCGATACCGTGATTGAACCATTACCCAAAAAATACGGCCAGATGCTCGGAAAACGCTTTGCAGGGGGTGTTGACCTCAGCGGCGGACAATGGCAAAAAGTCGCGCTCGCACGCGCATATATGCGTGAGGCTCAACTGATTATCCTCGATGAACCAACGGCAGCGCTGGATGCCAGAGCCGAGCACGAGGTATTTGTGCGTTTTGCAGAATTGATGAAAGGCAAAGCGGCCGTGCTGATTTCGCACCGTTTTTCCACCGTGCGCATGGCAGATCGAATCTTGTTCCTTGAACAAGGGGAGTTGCTTGAATTGGGCACTCACGAGGAGTTGGTGGCTAAAGGTGGGAAATATGCGGAATTGTTTAGGTTGCAGGCGAAGGGGTATGTGTAGGGGATAATTGCTACTTTTGCCCAATACACGGATTATGATACAGCATATTAAAATTGAAAATTACAAGTCTATCCTCTCACTCGAAATCGACTTGGGGCGAGTGAATGTTTTGATTGGGGAGAATGGTTTCGGAAAGACGAATATTTTGGAAGCGATTGCCTTGGGGAGTTTGGTAATTGACGACACAATGGTTGGAGATGGCTTTTTGCCTTGGAAAGGCATCAGATTGACTGATGCTGATTTAATGTTTTCAGGTTTTGGAAAGGCTAAAAAGGAGATGAATATTACTTTTTCAAACGAAACAGATACGTACCCACTCGATATTATTCATGTTTTTGACCCTGATCAATACTGGTTTCTTAAAAATACAAACTACACGAATACAGATAAGGAGAGAGACACTATATTGGCTGAAAGCAAAGAGGACTTTTTAATCGCGCTTGAAAAAGGAAGAAATTTTTATGTTAATAAAGTAAATAAGACGAATATCCCTAGATATCAACTTTATGCTCCCGAAAACACCTACCTCCGTCGCTTCGACGAAGAAGGTCAAATTCGACCACTAGGCATACGCGGCGAAGCATTGTTCAGTCACTTTGCCGACCTTGTTCGCAAAGAGCCAGAGGTGTTCAAAAAAATCAATGAGACCCTCCAACTCATTGACTGGTTCGAAGGCTCTGAAATCCCCAATGATTTGCTTTTCAATGAGCGGCGCATACAAATCAAGGATCGCTACTTAGAAGACGGCATCGCATACATTGACCAACGCAGCAGCAATGAGGGCTTTCTCTACTTGCTTTTTTATATTACTCTTTTTGTCAGCCCTCATACCCCCAAGTTCTTTGCTATTGACAATATTGACAATGCGCTGAATCCTCGGCTCTGCGCTAAACTTATTGGTGAATTAGTACGATTGGCAAAAGAAAATGACAAGCAAGTCATAGTTACTGCACATAGCCCCGGTCTACTTGATGGCCTCAACCTAAATGATCAGGAACAACGCCTATTCGTCATCTCTCGTAATAAACTCGGCCATACCAAAGCCCTCCGAATTGAGCAAAAACCATCTGCTAATGGCCACGAGTCCGTGAAACTGTCTGAGCAGTTTCTCCGGGGCTATATCGGTGGTCTACCCAACATTTGAAGACTATGCCTAATCCAACTTTCGGCCTTATTGCGGAAGGCCCAACCGACCATCGGGTTCTGAAGAACATCCTCGTCGGTCATTTCGATGACCCCGATCTAACGGTTCGCCCACTCCAACCCCTCCTTGACGCGACGGATGCTTTCCAACGACAAGGAGGATGGACGCAGGTGATAGCTTACTGCCAATCCTCGCTTTTCCAAGGTGCATTTGAGCAAAACGATTTCCTCGTAGTGCAAATTGATACGGATTGTTTGCATGAAAAACCTTTTGAACTGGACTTGAAGATCGCGCCTGAAAATCTTGTGAATCAAGTAGTTGAAAAGATAAAAAACCTGATAATAGATTCATTCGAGACTGGCTTTTGGGAAACCTACCAGCAGAAAATTCTTTTTGTAAACCAAGAGAATTAAGAAGTGCTGACGGAAAAAACCCATCGCTTGGAATTTTTATCCAATCCCTCGCTTCCGGTGTTTGATTAGTGGGTTGAAGCGTCTTGCAAAATTCCTTACTTTTCGCCCGCCTTTACCAGCCCATCCATGAAGATAAAACCACTCCGAGCCTGTTACCCGGATTTTGCGAAAATTGAATCCTCCGAAGTTTTTTGCGATGAAGCAAAAAACCTTTACCAGCAGTATGTAAAAGAAGGGCTTTATAAAAAAGTCCCCCAAGCCGCCTTTTTCATTTATCAAATCAAGTCAATCACAGGCGAGCACACGGGATTGGTGGCGCTCAACGAGGTAGAGGATTTTTTTGAGGGAAAAGTCAAAAAACACGAAGCCACGCTTGGCGCACGCGAAGAACATCAAAGGGATTTGTTCTTGCAATGGGAGGCCATCTTAAAACCTGTGTTGCTAACGTATCCTTCTGTTCCGAGCATCAGTACGTGGTTGAACGGGTTTGTGCATAAAAACAAGCCGCTGTTCGACACCAGATTTAAGAATGGAAAAGTGCTTCACCGTATATGGGCCGTGACGGATGAGCAAGATATTGCCGATTTGCAGGACCTTTTTACCAAGAATGTAAAGTCCACCTACATTGCCGACGGGCACCACCGCACCTCTACCATGGCGATGCTGCATGAGCAACGCGACCAGTTTCCAGCGTTTGATTTCGACCACCTCTTTTGCGCCTTTTTCGCCACCGACCAGCTGGACATTCTCGACTACAACCGAGCTGCGGAAATCCCAGAAGGAATGAGCGGTGCGCAGTTTATGGCACTGATTTCCAAGGTGTTCGACATTGAATTATTGGAAGCGCCTCGCCGCCCCTTGGACAAGCATGAAGTCGTGATGTGCCTCCGCCAAGAATGGTATTCACTACATTGGCGACCTGAATTGCTGCCTGGCCTGGATGAACAAAATGCCCTGCTTGATGCCTCGCTTTTGAACGAACGAGTACTGGGAAATATCCTTGGGATACACGATGTGCGCACTGATACCAGAGTGACTTATATTGATGGTAGCAAAGGCCTGAATGGCCTGCAAAAAGCTGCCAATAGTCGCCATAAAGTGGGTTTTGCACTCTTCCCGGTCCATTTTGCCGACATGATGTATCTGGCCGATGCGGGTGAGATTCTTCCGCCAAAAAGCACTTATTTCGAACCGCGATTGAAAAGCGGGATACTGGTGCAATTGCTGAAAAGGTGAGTTGGTGAATTGGGGATTTGGTTATTCGAGTGGCCAAGCTTGGCATTTCTCATCTCCACTTCGACAATACCAATATCAAGCTTGAGTGCCCCAAATAACCAATTCACCAAATAACCAAATCCCCAACTTACTCAAAGACCACTTTCCCCCCTACCACAGTCTTCAACACCTTCGCCTGCAATATTTCCTCCGGCGTACACCGCAAGAGGTCTTTAGATAGCACCACGATATCAGCCAATTTTCCCGGCGTGAGCGAGCCTTTTTCTTTTTCTTCAAAAGCCGCCCATGCATTCCATATCGTGTAGGAAAACAGGGCTTCTTCCCGGGTCATTTTTTGTTCCGGAAAAAAAGCCTCCCCCTGGCCCCCTCCATAAGGAAGGGGGGTGGTCGGCATTCTCGTCACGGAAGCATAAAGGCAGGGCAGCGGATCTACATCTTCTACGGGGGCATCCGTGCCGTTGGCTAAGTGCGCGCCGCTGTCGAGCAGGCTTCGCCAGGCATAGGCACCTGTACGGGCGCGTTCCGTACCGAGGCGTTTTACCACGAAGGGGGCATCGCTGGTGCAATGGATGGCCTGCATGGATGCGACAACGCCGAGCTGAGCGAAGCGCGGAATATCCTGTGGGTCAATGTGTTGGGAGTGCTCGATCCGCCAACGTCGCTCATTTTTTGCCCCCAGTTCACTTTCAACCACATTCAAAATCTCCCGGTTGGCCCGGTCGCCAATAGCGTGAACACAGAGTTGGAGGCCGTATTGGTGACAGGCTTTGGCCATATTCGCGATGGTATCTAGCGGCGTGGTGTTTTGCCCCACGAACCCTGGTTTGTCGTCGTATGGTGCAAGCAGCCAAGCACCGTATGAGCCAAGTGCCCCATCAAAGTAGCATTTGACTGCGCGGCAAGTAAAGTACTGATTTCCAAGCCCAATTTGCGGATAATCGGCCAGTTTCGGAATATCGTGGGCGGTAGGCTGACTGGCCATTACCCAGAGGCGTAGTGGGAGTTGACCCACTTCGGCCAAGCGGCGATATTGGGAAATTTCCCAAAAACTGCTGCCGGCATCTTGAAATGAGGTGATTCCTTTTGCGAGGCATTCAGCAGCAGCGAGTTTGGTGGATTTTTCAAAAGCCGCAGTTTTCTCGGCTTCTGAGCGAAGGTTGTTCCAGGTATTGAAAGGTTTTTCTATCAAACCCATTGCATTTTCTTCAAAAACCCCTGTGATTTTGCCGCGCGCATCTCGAACGATACGCCCACCTATGGGGTCAGAAGTTTCGTTGGAAATGCCTGCCAGCTCGATGGCTTTTGAATTGGCAACAAGCCCGTGACCACTGGCATGGTACAAGATTACTGGATTATTTGGCGAAACGGCGCTGAGATCGGTATTATATGGGTAACCGTTCACATTCGCTCCCGGAGATTCGGACCATTTTTCCTGGTGCCAGCCCCGACCTTCAATCCATTCGCCGGGTTTGGCAGACTTCGTTTTTTCGGCCACCAAGCCCGTTATCTCTGCCCAACTTTTGGTATTGATGAGATTGAGATTTTGAAGACTTGCCCCCAACCCATTGAAATGCCCGTGACCCTCAATAAACCCGGGCATCGCAAAAGCACCTTGCAAGTCAATGATTTGCGTCTCTTTCCCTGCCAATTTTTTGAGATCAGCATCATTCCCTACGGCCAAAATGCGATCGCCAACAATGGCAACAGCCGTGGCCTTAGGATTCAGAGAATCAGCGGTAAAAAAATTGCCGTTGATAAAGATGATATTGGGATATTGGGATATTGGGGTATTGGGTGATTGGGAGCAGGAGCTGACAAAAAGGTAAAAAAAGGAAAGGGTAAATAGATGCTTCATAGATGGGTAATTTAAACTGCGGGGTCGTAAGACCTTCGCAAGCCTGAATAGATGGGTAATTTCAATTCACTTCCGCCCAAAATCAGCCGGGATTTCACCCCAAGCCTCCGTCTCCCACTTCAGGATCGGGTTCGTGATTTTGTTTGCTGCCAGCCAGTTTTCGGCTCGTTGGATCATCTCGAAGATTTTGCCATTGCGATTGGTTGCTTCGAGCTTGGTGTTGCACTTTCCTTTTTTGACCCAAGCTTGGGCAGTTTTGGAGTCGGAATAAATCGGCATACCTGGTTTGTCCTGTTGCTTCAGCATGGCAAGTGCGTGCACGATGGCGAGAAATTCGCCGATGTTGTTGGTACCGTCTTTGAGCGGGCCTATGTGGAACAATTCGCGGCTATCTGCTGTCCAAACGCCCCGGTATTCCATGTCGCCGGGGTTTCCAGCGCAGGCTGCGTCTACTGCCACGCTTTCCCGAATAATGGCTGATTTGGAAAGCGTAGCGGCAGTTTTGGGCGGTCCATCGACCTTTTTTATAAACTTCCAGTAGTTGCTCTTGAAGGCTGCATCGGCTTCGGATCGGTGCTCGAAACTCTTGTATTTCGCCCCAGCCACGCCGTCCACTTGACGTTTGCACTCATCCCATGAAGCATATACCCCTGGCTTATGGCCTGCCCACACTACGTAGAATTTTTGCTTTGCCATGCGGTGGTGATTTGGTGATTTGGTGATTTGCATATACGCATCACCAAATCACCGATAAACAATCACAACTTTAAAAGATTCACGCTGTAATAAAGCGATGCACCCATAAACGAAACCTGTCCATTGCATAGAGTAGGGTTGTCATTGCAATCACGGGAATAAAGGTTGTCAATGTTGGATAAGCCGTATGTTGCCCGAACGCCTAGGATACCGCCGAGGTCCTTTTTACCAAAATTGAGTTTGTATTGAAACCCTAAGTTTAGGCCAAAATCGTTCTTTTTAAAGTCATTGTTGACCTTGAAAAGCTTATCTTGCTCTGCAGGTTCTTGTAAGCCATTACCAGTCAGGCCCACTAGCCGGGCATAATAAGGCCCTGCCATTATAGAAAGACGGCCGTCGCGACGGAAAGTGAGCTCGGGCATTATGGAGGCCATAAGCCAAATAGAATTATAAGTCAAGTCGCGTTTATAATCAACCGTGTCTACATCAACGGAAAAAGCAGACTGAGCAGAAGCACGGCGACCCATTACGCTGATTTCCGCATTCATGCTTATGAATCCCCCGCGACCTTTAAATCGAGCTTGCATTCCAAACTCCCAGCCAGGTTTCCAACCGAATTTAGGGGGTGTGTCAAACGGTATCAGGCTACCTGATCTACGAAGGTTGCTGGCGTTTATACCACCACGCACTCGAAATTCCACGGCTCCTGGGGTGAATTCTCGCTCGAACACAAACTCTTGTTTCACCTCCCGGCCATTGCGCTTGCCGATGGTTTCCACCTGCATTTCGCGGTTGCCTAGCAGTAGGTAGCGAATTGTTTGAGGGTCGTCGTGTTCAGGATTGCTGAAAACGAAAAAGCCCTCTTCGTCAATTTCGGTGAGGCGAAATGCAACAGGCTTGTTGCTGTTTTGATTGCGAGCAATTGCGATGTAGGTGATGGTGGTATCGCGCCACTCTATGCGCAAACGCTCGAGCAATACCGTGTCACCGTTTTCAGGCTTAATACGTATATTTTTCCCTGCCAGGGTTTGGTCATCTTCTTGCCACCAGATTTCAAGGCGGTCGCCTCGGTCGGTTGGCATAAACCAGGTTCCTTCCAGCCCACGACGCAATTCGCGGAAAGCGTCTTCAGGGTAGTCAATTTGGGCAGAAACAATTTTGGACAATAGTAAAAAGACAAAAAATGGCAGTAGTCGGCGAATTTGCATGGAGAAAAATTTTGCGCAAAAATCGGCAAAAAATATAGGCCGCGTAACATTTTCTTACGAAGCTCGAAAAGTGTTGGGCGGCCTATAAAATGGCGGTGTCTCAAAAGTGAATCAATTGTCGTCTCTGTCAAATTTTGTTTGGTAGCTTTTTCAAAGAATCGCTCTACTCCGGCGGAGTTCTTCTTTCACATTCGGTTTCAGGCGCTCTGCGGCTTGTACCAACATATCTTCGTCCTGCATCACATTGCCGCGCCTATCCAGCACATAATCCCAACCGTCCTGAATCTTTTTTTCATCTATGTAGGACCGCTCCTGTACGCGTTCGGGACAGATGTCAATATCGCGGACGTTGTAAACAGCCTTGTAATCATAGTGTAAGCCGTGTTTTTCTTCAAAAGAAAATTCCCGCCATTCGCTGTCCAACCCCCTTTTATCAAATGCCAGCAGCCTTTTCGCGGCTCTGGCGCTCCATGGCGGCAATTTCCACAAACTGGAACTGGGCCCGATAGCTGTTTTTGGCCACCAGCGGGGTGAGCGGTGCCACTTTGTTTTGACGGCTGCGAATGTCCAGATGGATTTTGTGTACGCGCTCCCAGCGTTCTGGGCGGTTCTAGGCCTTGAGTTGTTCGATCGTAGCCAATGTCGCGGGCTTGGGCTTTTCGGAAGGCAAGTTCCAAGCCTTGCACATACTCCAGTTTCTTTTTTGATTTGCCTTTTAATTTGCGGACACAAAGGTCAATTGCGCTGTCATAGTCACCGCTTTCAACATACTTTTGAGCGGTGTGGCAAGCAGTCAGCAAAAATGCCAACAAAAAAAGTGGGGCGAGGATTCGGACCGTGGTGTTCATAATCTTTCGTTTTTGACTGTTTTCTAAACCTTGCATCAAGGTGCAGGAGTCCGCATATCCAGTTCACTTAAAACCTGTTATGGCTTTCGGAATATTTGTTAAATTCTCAAATGGTTGTCGAACAAGTTTGAATAAACCTTAAATTTTGATGGAAAAAATCACCGAATCTTCTTCCAAGTACCGCCATTTGGAAAAAATGAGCGTACGGGACTTGCTCGTCAACATAAACGCTGAAGACCAGACTGTGCCGTTGGCAGTTGAAAAAGCCATCCCACAAATTGAAGCATTGGTGCACTCCATCGTGCCCAAAATGCGAGAGGGGGGAAGGCTGTTTTACATTGGCGCGGGCACCAGCGGCAGGCTCGGTGTGGTAGACGCTTCTGAAATCCCGCCCACGTTTGGCGCTCCGCCGGAATGGGTAATCGGCATCATTGCAGGTGGTGACCGTGCCATCCGCCACCCCGTGGAAAACGCCGAAGACAGCGAAACACAAGCCTGGTCTGACCTGAACGTCTGGCAATTGGATTCGCTTGACACAGTAATCGGGATCGCAGCATCGGGTACCACGCCTTATGTGGTACATGGTCTCCGTATTTGCCGCGAGCGGGGCATCGCCACCGGGTGCATTACCTGCAATCCCGGTGCGCCCTTGTTGGCCGAGGCAGATTTTCCGATCCTTGCGGTAGTTGGGCCAGAATTCCTGACCGGAAGCAGCCGTATGAAAGCCGGCACGGCGCAAAAGCTGATTTTGAATATGATTTCCACCGCCGTTATGATTCAACTCGGACGAGTGCAAGACAACAAAATGGTAGATATGCAACTGAGCAACAACAAGTTGGTGGACCGTGGCGCGAAAATGGTGATGCAGGCTACCGGGCTGGAATACGAGGCCGCGAAACAATTGTTGTTGCGATTTGGGAGTGTGCGGGGCGCTTTGAGGGCGTATGGGGGAGCCTAACTTTTAAAGTCCAGCAAAACCCGCTTCACCTCCTCCTGAAATGCCTGTTCGTCGTCATCGCAGAATTCGACCGCTACGGGCAGCACAAAAACAGGCAGTTCATTTTTCCAGAAAAAATCCTGATGCAATTCGAGCCGCATCGCATCTTTTTCAGTCGTGAGGATAATTTTATTGCGCCCTGGCAAACGCTCAAATCGGCGCACCATATCCAAGAGTTCGTCTTCTTTAAAAAAGTGGTGATCTTCAAATTCGAGTGTTTGCGCGGATTTTACAGAAACGGCCAAGTGCTTCAACAGGTAGTCGGTATTGGCAATGGCGCTTACAAGCAGCACATCGGTATTCAGGTCCAGCGGGCGGAGCAGATCAGGGCGGAGTAGATCGTAGGGTATCCCGTATCGGTAACGGGAAAAGAAAACGTGTTGACGAGGGAAAGGGTCAATTTCCTGCACCAATTTCTGTCGCTGCAACACGGAGAAATCTGGCGGGCATTTGGTCACGATGATAATATCGGCGCGGCGGTAATTGTAACGACCTTCCCGCAACCGCCCCGAAGGCAGCAGCCAATCGCGGGTGAAAGGGTGCGCAAATTCGGTGAGGAGGATGTTCAGTACTGGCGTGACGGCCAAATGTTGAAAGGCGTCGTCGAGCAAGACGCATTGGATTTCGGGATTTCTTTTTACCAATTCGGGCACGCCCAGGGCCCGACTTTCGCTCACGCAGATCGGAACATTGGGAAATTTTCGTTTGAACTGTAACGGCTCATCGCCAACCATTTCTGCGGTGTCAATCGTTGTCACTGGACGGTATCCGGAGGTGTTACGGCCATAACCGCGACTCAGTACCCCTACTTCCAGAAAATCGTCGAGCCATCGGATCAGGTATTCGATATGGGGCGATTTTCCTGCGCCTCCCATCGAAAGGTTGCCCACCGAAATAACGGGCAAGTCGAACCGAACACTCCGCAAAATGCCCACACGATACATAAGGTTGCGAAACCCCACACCAAGCCCATATAGCAGGGCTAAGGGTAAAAGTAAAATTCGGATGACGATATCTTCGGACATGGTGTTGTTTGTTCGAGTATTGGGTGATTAGGTTATTTGAGTATTTGGTTATTCGAGCAACCAAGCTTGACCAAAAAAAATCCCCAAATCCCCAACATCCCCAAATCCACACAAAAAACAAAATCCCGGAATCTTGCGATCTCCGGGATTTCTGGTGGTATCTCCCGGAATCGAACCGGGGACACATGGATTTTCAGTCCATTGCTCTACCAGCTGAGCTAAGACACCGAACCTGCTGAAAAGCGGACGCAAAGATACGCGCACTTTTATCAAATGGGAAAACAGGGTTTGAATTTTTTTCAAAAATCATTCGTGTAACTTTGCGCCATGTTTCATCAGAAGTTTTTTGTGCTGGTATTAATGGGCTTTTGTGCGGCAGCGCAAGGGCAAAATGCTGCCAATCCATTTGAACTACTGCATCGCCTGCCAAAAGAAGTGCTTGCCGCCAATGGAATTTCCCTCCCACCAGCCAACCCTTTTGATGTGGTACCACACCGTGCCCCCGTCGCAACAGAATCATTGGCCGAAAACAAGACAGAAACTTTCAAGCCCTTTTCGGTGCTGCCCCGCGGCGGTGGGCTTTCAGGGAGTATAATGGCTGTTCTTTTGCTGACCGCCTTTGCTTTTCTTACCTTTTCTGTGGCTTCCAACCGAAATGCCGTTGGCAAAGCATGGGCGGGCTTTCTGCACGACAACGGGTTTTCGGTAGCGCAGCGCGAGGCTTCTGGTTTTGTGGGCACGACCCCTTACTATCTGCTTTATGTCAATTTCCTGTTCAACGCAGGCATTTTTGTATTTCTAGTTACCCGTGTTTTTCAGAAAGAGGATTTCAACAACATTTGGTTTTTGCTCATTTGTTTGGGCGGTGCTGTAGTTGCTTTCCTTTCCAAACATTTGATGCTTGGAATCGTACGCGCACTATTTCCACTTGATGCAGAAGTCCGTAAGTACAATTTTTTGATCATCATCTTCAACTGCGTGTTGGGCTTGTTTCTCGTTCCGTTCAATCTTTTTATCGCTTTTTCAGCTGAAACTGGCGGCCAGCAGCTGCTTCTGGTGTCCTGGATGCTGGGTTTGGTGGCCATTTTTTATGCATACCGTAGCCTGCGGGCAAGCGCGATTGGCCTTAAATTTTTATCGCAAAGCCCATTTCACTTTTTGTTGTACTTTTGCACCGTCGAAATTGCCCCGATATTGCTTTTGGTGAAACTCGCACTGATGCAGACAGCGTAAAAGTGGAAGTTTTTAACCGAACTTTTTCTTTGCTAAATGCATTTTGGGCTGAGCATTTCAATCTCACAAACTGTTCAAATTTACACAAATTACACACAAAACGCACTCCCGAATGTCTGCAACTGCTAGTGCTGCACCTGTTCAGGATTCTACCCCCCACAAAGTCCAAAACATCCTCGTTTCGCAAGGCCAACCCGCCGTGCGAACTGCTTACGACGAAATCGAAAAGCGCTTTGGTGTTCACATTGACTTTGTACCTTTTGTGACGGTAGAGGGCCTGACAGAAAAGGAGTATCGCAAAAACCGCGTGTACCCTAATGATTACACAGCAATTCTTTTCACCAGTAAAAATGCCGTAGATCACTTCTTCCGACTTTGCGCCGAAATGCGCATCAAAATGTCGGACGAAACAAAGTACTTCTGCGCAACAGAGGCTATTGCCAATTACCTCCAGAAATTTATCAACTTCCGCAAGCGAAAGGTTTTCAACGGCACTAAGTCTGTCCTTGACCTGAAATCGTACATCCTTCGCAACAAAGAAGAAAAGTTTTATCTCCCTTGTGGCGACCAGGGTAACCCTGATGTGACGCGCTTTTTCAGGGATATGAAAGTGCCCATTCAGGAAGCAGTGATGTACCGTACCGTAAATAACGATCTTTCTACCCTGAAAGACATCAAGTACGACATTATCGCGTTCTTTTCCGCCAACGAGATCAAGTCTATGTTCGAGCAATTCCCTGATTTCAAACAGGAAGACCGCCGAATATGCGTCTTTGGCTCGGCGGCTTTGAAAGCCGTGACAGACCGTGGGATGAAAGTGAGCATTCAGGCCGGAACGCCCGAAGCGCCTTCTATTGCGGTGGCTTTGGAGAATTATTTGAAGGTAGCGAATAAGAACTGATCTTCAACGAATTTCTGGATATGTAAAGAGGCCGATTCCGTGTTTGCGGAATCGGCCTCTTTTTTGGGATAAAAATTAAAGCCTTTGAAAGCCAAAGGCCGTCAATACTCGTCCTCGTTGAAGAAGAAGTCGTCGTGGCGCGGATAGTCCGGCCAAATATCTTCTATGCCCTCGTAAAGCTCGCCATCTTCTTCGAGTTCTTCCAGGTTTTCGATGACCTCAGCCGGAGAGCCGGAGCGAATGGCGTAGTCAATCAGTTCGTCTTTAGAGGCTGGCCACGGAGCCTCTTCCAGATAGGAGGCCAGTTCAAGTGTCCAATACATAGGTGGTTCTTTTGTTTTAAAAATTTGGATAGTAGGATATTGAGATATTTTTATGACCCGTGTCCGGTTTAAAATATCTCAATATCTAAATTTCTGATTATCAAAGAATCAGCATTGCGTCGCCGTAACTGAAAAAGCGGTATTTTTCTTTTACAGCCTGATGGTAGGCTTCCATCACCAGGTCAAAACCACCAAAAGCCGAAACCATGATAAGTAGGCTGGATTTTGGAAGATGGAAATTGGTGACCATACAATTGGCGATGCTAAATTCGTAGGGTGGATAAATGAACTTGTTGGTCCATCCTTCCACTTGTTTAAGCAGACGCTCGGCGCTCACAGAGGTTTCGATAGAGCGCATCGTGGTGGTACCAACGGCGCACACTTTCTTATCGGCCAAGAGGCTTTTGTTGACGGTTTCGGCTGCTGCCTGAGTGATTTTGAAGTACTCGGCTTCCATTTTGTGCTTTGACAAATCTTCCACATCAATGGTGCGGAAAGTGCCCAAGCCGATATGCAAAGTAAGTTCAGCAAAATTCACTCCTTTGAGCTCGAGGCGTTTCATCAGTTCGCGGCTGAAGTGAAGTCCTGCCGTGGGGGCGGCTACTGCACCCATCTCTTTGGCGTAGATGGTCTGATACCGTTCGCGGTCAATGGCTTCCGGCTCCCGCTCAATGTATTTTGGCAGGGGAGTATTGCCAAGTTTAATGATTTCGTCAATGAAATCCTGATCGGAGCCATCAAAAAGAAAACGGATGGTACGTCCGCGCGAAGTGGTGTTGTCCACTACCTCCGCCACAAGCGCATCGTTGCCGTGTTCGTCTTCAAAATACAGCTTGTTGCCTACGCGGATTTTGCGGGCAGGGTCAACCAGCACATCCCAAAGGCGTGCGTCGTGGTTGAGTTCGCGGAGCAGAAACACTTCGATTTTAGCGCCGGTTTTTTCTTTTTGCCCAAAAAGCCTTGCCGGGAAAACTTTTGTGTTGTTGAAAATCATAGTATCCCCGTCACCGAAATAGCCGAGGATATCTTTGAAAATCTTGTGTTCGATTTTTCCCGTTTTGCGATGCAACACCATAAGGCGGCTTTGATCGCGCTCTTCTGCAGGATATTGGGCCACCAATTCGGCGGGAAGATCAAAATTGAACTGGGATAGTTTGGTACGCATAGTTTATTTGTCAGGCACTTTGGGCAAATTCAGTTTTCGTAAAACCCTTTGTTGGCTGTTTTGATTTTGGAAAAACTGGTATTTTCAATAAAATAAAGGGCTTATTAAGTGAATTTCCATGTTTGAAAAAATTTTCTCCAGCCAAAAACGGCTGCAAAAGTAAAATTTCCAGACAAACAAGAGGGTTTTACAAAATTTTTCCGAACGAAACAGGAAAAGCGGTGGAGCAGGGAACTCTAAAAATGGACAATTCCACACACTTGCACCCCTTTTAGGCTACTGATAAACCCTTCTCGGATTTTTTACGCTCGAAATCTTTGAGATAGACTTTACGCAAGCGGATGCTTTTAGGCGTCAATTCCACATATTCGTCTTCTTGAATGTATTCGAGTGCTTCTTCAAGGGTAAAACGTTGGGCAGGCGGCAAAGAAGTTTTATCGTCAGCGCCTGAAGCGCGATGGTTGGTGAGTTTTTTAGCTTTGGTCACATTGATGACCAAATCCATCGGGCGGTTGTTTTCGCCAATAACCTGGCCTTCGTACACCTCTTCACCCGGTTCGATAAAGAAGGTGCCACGGTCTTGCAAATTGTCGAGAGAATAAGCAAAAGCGTTTCCTGTTTCCATGGAGATCAGCGAGCCGTTTTGGCGACCGCCGATGTCGCCGCGCCAAGGTTCATAGCCTTTAAAGCGGTGTGTCATGATCGCCTCACCCTGGGTAGCTGTAAGGATGTTGGAGCGGAGGCCGATGATGCCTCTTGCTGGGATCTCGAAGCGCAAAAAGAAGCGGTCGCCTTTGGGTTCCATACTGGTCATTACACCCTTGCGGCGTGTCACGAATTCAATGCACTTGCCGCTGGTTGATTCTGGCACGTCAATGGTGAGTTCTTCAATTGGCTCGCACTTCTGGCCGTTGATCGTTTTCACGATTACACGCGGTTGGCCAATTTGAAGTTCGTAGCCTTCACGACGCATGGTCTCGATCAGGATGGAAAGGTGCAACACGCCACGACCGAACACCATAAAGGAGTCGGCAGAGTTGGTGTCTTCCATGCGCATTGCCAAATTCTTTTCGAGTTCTTTTTCCAAACGTTCGCGCACATGGCGGCTGGTTACAAACTTGCCTTCCTGACCAAAAAACGGCGAATCGTTGATGGTGAAAATCATGGACATTGTCGGCTCATCAATCGAGATGGGCGCGAGCGCTTCTGGATTGTCATAGTCTGCAATGGTATCGCCAATCTCAAAACCGTCTACACCAACCACTGCACAAATATCACCCGGCTCTACTTCTTTTACCTCTTTCTTGGCAAGACCGTCAAATACAAACAATTGCTTGATGCGGTGCTTCAACATCTTGCCATCTTTTTTACACAGCGTAACTGGCTGGTTTGCCACAAGTTTGCCGCGCAACAGGCGACCCACAGCGATACGCCCGATGAAGGTTGAAAAGTCCAGGGAAGTCACCAACATTTGGGTGTTTCCCTCTGCAACTTGTGGTTCAGGGATATATTTTACAATGTCTTCGAGCAGGGTAATAATATCGGTGGCAGGGTTTTTCCAGTCGTGTGCCATCCAGCTTTGTTTGGCGGAGCCGAAAACAACGGGAAAATCAAGTTGCTCCTCGGTAGCGCCCAAAGAGTGCATAAGGTCAAACACCTGTTCGTGTGCCCAGTCGGGGTTGCAGTTTGGCTTGTCTACCTTATTAATAACTACGATGGGTTTTTTGCCCATCTCCAAAGCCTTCTGCAAAACGAAACGGGTTTGGGGCATAGGGCCTTCGAAAGCGTCCACCAGGAGGAGCACACCATCGGCCATGTTGAGTACGCGCTCTACCTCTCCACCAAAGTCGGCGTGACCTGGCGTGTCAATTACGTTGATTTTTGTCCCTCTAAAGTTGATTGAAACGTTTTTGGAAAGGATGGTGATGCCACGCTCCCGCTCCAAATCGTTGTTGTCAAGCATAAGGTCGCCAGTCATCTCGTGCTCCTTGAATATCTGAGAAGCGAGGATCATTTTGTCCACAAGAGTGGTTTTGCCGTGGTCTACGTGGGCGATGATTGCGACGTTGCGGATGTTCTTCATGGAAAACTAATTGGTGAGCGATGGCGATTTGAATATCGAGGTTTTTAAAAATGATGTTTGGGAGTTGGCTATATTTTGGCTCGAACAAAAAATTTTTATCGAAAAATTACCAAATTGACCAAATTTTTAAGAAAAAATGGCTTTCGCCCAAACGGGTCGCAAAAGTAGGCTTTTATCTCGCACAAAAAAAAGCACTTGCCGACAAGTATTTGTTAATAATAGGCGAAGCGCGGGCAATGTTTGGGAAATTCGAAATGTTGAAGCCTGTTACAGAATTAAATTTTTGGTGCTGCCGGGTGTTCGATTTTTCGGAACCTGAACTTTTCAAGTCATCCCATCCACATTGATTTATTATAACCAGATTTGGCAACCATAAGTTTTAAACCACGTTTGATGCCTCAAATTCAAAGATATATGCTTCTCCTTTTTTTGTTTTTTCCTTCGTTTTTTGAACCTGAGCTGTGGGTCGAATTTAGCAATATCCGCGAGGCAAAGGGCCGTTTGTATGTGGCCGTTTATAACCGTTCAGATGCTTTTTTGAAAGTTGACAAGGTTTTCAGCAAAAAAATCACGCCGATCACCCAAACAGGCCCGATGAAATTATCGCTGGGCAATTTGCCTCCTGGCAAATACGCGCTAAGCTGTTTCCATGACCTGAATGGCAATGGTCAGTTGGACACTAATTGGGCGGGCATCCCAAACGAGCCGTATGGTTTTTCCAATAATGCTCGGCCACGTTTTAGGGCACCGAAATGGGCGGAAGCGGCTTTTGATCTGTATCAATCTGGGATGACTATTTCGGTACGTTTGGAGAAGTGGTAAAGTAAAATGTGGTCAATGTTCAAAAACCTGTGCCAATGCTCGGTCGCACAGATTTTTCAACATTAAACATTATTTCAACATCGGTTTCAGCACCTTCCAAACAGTTTCTGCCACAATTTTTTGTCCCTCTGAATTAGGGTGTATGCCATCTGGCAAATTGAGATCGGGCACGCCGCCTACGTTCTCCAGCAGAAACGGGATCAGCACAGCGTTGTTGCGCTTCGCCAAAGCGGGGTACATATCTCGGAAAGCATCGGTGTACACAGCTCCGAGGTTGGGTGGGGCGAGCATACCTGCTACCACTAATTTGCAAGCAGGGTATTTGGCCTTCACCTTGTCGAGCATTGCTTGCAGATTCTTTTTTGACTCCGTGATAGGCAGACCGCGCAACATATCGTTGGCGCCCAATTCTAACACAAAAATATCAACGTGTTGTTGCAACACCCATTCAATACGATTGACGCCATCAGCGGTCGTCTCGCCGCTTAAACCTGCATTCACACAGGTATAAGGCAGGCCGAGCGAGTCAATTTTCAACTGAATCAATGCTGTAAAGCCCTGTTCAGGGGATAACTGGTAAGCTGCCGTAAGGCTGTTGCCGAAAAAGACAATGTTCTTTTTTTCAAGGGGCGCTGCTTGGCCTGGGCTTTGAATGGCCGCATTGGGGGCATTTTTAGGCGCGTCTGATTGGCAGGCAAAAAGGCCAAGCGCGAGCAGACTTAGTGCAATTATTCCTTTCATTTTCATATTGTCACGATCAAAAAACGGTGAAACAACGCGCGGGCAAGAGGGTTTCTTTCCAGAAGATATTTTGTGAATTTATACATTTACGTCGAACATAACACCCTCTTTCCTATGTATGAACTAACCAAAACCCCATTCGGCAAAAATACGTGCTATGAATTGCGCAACCCCTTGACAGGCAACGGTTTTAGCATAGTGCCCGCCGTGGGCGCAAATGTGCTGGATATTCAGTTTGCGAACCAAAGCATTTTAGACGGATATGCTACCCCACAAGAATTGGAGGCAGGTAAATGGGGCAAAAGCAGCATCCTGTTTCCGTTTCCCAATCGCTTGGACGAGGGTAAGTACAGATGGCTGGGCAAAGAATATCAATTTCCCCTCAACAATGCTGCCACGGGGAATGCGATACATGGTTTTGTGCGAGCGGAAGCATTTGAAGTGGAGTATGTTTTTCTGGCAAAAAACTTTGCGAGCATACGGTGTTTCTTCGATTATTTGGGCGATCGGCCCTATTATCCATTCCCTTTTTCACTCGAAATTGAGTTTTCCATACACGATACGGGCAAATTCGAAGTGCAGGTAGAAGTTGAAAATTTGCATCACTCCCTGATTCCTTTCGGCTTTGGCTGGCACCCCTATTTTCGGCTCATGGAAGGGGCGAATGGTCATGGGCTTCGGATACCACCTTGCGAAAAAATAACCATTAACAAGCGAATGATCCCAACGGGCGGGCGGGCGCAGTTCAAGGATTTCCAAAAACTCAGCTTTATCGAAGACACTATTTTGGACAACTGTTTCCAAAGCTCCAAAACCAGGGGGAGCTACCCGTTGATGCTCGAAGGAAATGGCCGGTATCTTACGATGAAAGCACCCATTGCTCAATTTCCATTCTTCCAGGTATTTACTCCGCCTCACCGCGAAAGCGTCGCGCTGGAGCCGATGAGCTGCAATGTGGATGCGTTCAACAACAAACAAGGCTTGGTGAGTCTTGCGCCGGACAAAAAATGGGGGGGCAAGATCAGTTTCGAGTATCATACGGCATGAGGGGAACACGGATTGCACGGATTAGACACTGACGGCAGAATGGGAACACGGATTGCACAGATTAGACACGGATTTGCACGGATAAATGGTTATTTGAAAAATCCGTGCAAATCCGTGTCTAATCTGCGTCATCCGTGTTCCTCCCCTATCCATACGTCTTTCCCAATTCATGCGTTTTGATTCCAAACAATCTTATTGCATGAACAGCTACCCTTACTTTCTTGGTCTGCTTTTTATTTATGCCGCCTATTCTTCCAAGGCCCAAAATCTCCTCCGAAATGCAGGTTTCGAGGAGCATGGCGACCAAAAATGTCTGGGATGCAATACTTTATATGGGCAATATCCTGGCCTGGTGTATCATTGGGATAATAGCCGTTGGGGCTGTCAACTACTTGATAAAGACTATAAGCGCTCTTCAGACGACAATAAATGGAAGGGCAATCCATTTGACAAGATGATGCCAAAAGAGGGGAAGGCAATGAAAAATCAAAAGTGAAATATAAAACCCGCCTTACCGCTTCCGCTCTGTCACAAACACCAACAAATCCCTCAACGACTGCCGCGCCGGGCTTTCAGGCGCAGCATCCAGCAAGTCAAACGCCTCCTGCCGATAGCGGTACATGGCTTCGCGGGCATAATCCAGGCCGCCGCTTTGGCGCACGAATTGGATCACCTCGTCCACTTTTTCGGGTTTGTGGCTCTCGTTTTTGACGATATTGATGATCCGGCGGCGTTCGCTGCGCTCGGCTTGGTTGAGGGCATAAATGAGCGGCAGGGTCATTTTTTTTTCTTTGATGTCAATGCCGAGGGGTTTGCCCACATCGTCGTCACCAAAGTCAAAAAGGTCGTCGCGGATTTGGAATGCCATGCCCGTTTTTTCTCCGAAAAGCCACATGCGCTGGCGGATTTCGTCGTTCCCTGGGGCCGTACTTACCGCTCCAGCACAACAAGCCGCTGCGATAAGCGAGGCCGTTTTTTGTCGAATAATTTCAAAATAAACTTCCTCTTTGATGTCTAATCGGCGGGCTTTTTCCATTTGCATGAGTTCGCCTTCGGCCATTTCTTTTACCGCTCTGCTCACTAGTTCCAACATTACAAACTGTTGGTTTTTAACGGATAACATCAAACCTTGTGACAGTAAGAAATCACCAACGAGCACGGCTATTTTGTTTTTCCAAAGGGCGTTGATGGAAAAAAAGCCCCGGCGCTCGTTCGCATCGTCCACCACATCGTCGTGCACAAGCGTAGCCGTATGCAGGAGTTCCACCATCGAAGCTGCCGTGTAGCTTGGCTCGATGATCGGTCCAAAGAGTCGCGCGCTGAGCAGCACGAGCATGGGCCGTACTTGCTTGCCCTTGCGTTGCACGATATACCAGGTGATTTTATCCAATAAAGGGACTTTGCTTCGCATAGCATCGCGGAAGCGCAGCTCGAATGTGTCGAGCTCGGCAGCGATTGGATGTTTGATTGTGTCTAAAGACATGGTGAGGGGCAAACCTAAGAAAACCTCAAGGGCAAGGGAAGAAAAATCGAGATTGGAACACTCTTTTAAGTGTAAAGTTGGGAAAAAGCGAGGTTTTGGAGCCGCTAATTGAAACGATGCGGCGTTTACCGTTTCCAAATGGAAAACATATTGGCTATTTGGAACAGTCCGTGCTCAAAAATTCACTCATTTGTCCCTCGACTACGAATACTTATCTAAAAAAATTTACGGCTGAATGGTTCTCTTCGTTCCTTTGTAGCAGAAAACTTGTCATTCTCTGGCATAAAACATTTCCAAATCAATTTAACAACAATGAAAAAAACGCTCTTTTTTGCAGCATTCCTCCTCTTTTTCACGGGATTTGCACAAGCTCAAAACGTAGAAGAAATCGTAGCCAAACACATTGCCGCAATCGGCGGCGACAAATGGGCTGGCGTCGAAGCAGTGAAATCCGAAGCCAAAATCGCCGCCGACGGCGCTCCTGGAATGTCTATTATGATGACCATGCTGGCTGTACGCGACAAATCGCTACGTATGGATGTATCGGTAATGGGCATGACTCAAACCACGGTCCTACACGGCGACGGAGGCTGGTCTACCAACCCCTTCGCGAATAAAATGGATCCAGAGCCTATTACATCTGACCAGGTAAAGGCTATGAAAGACATGACGGATGTGGACGGTTCGCTCGTCGGGTACAAAGCAAAAGGTTACACCATCGAGTATGTAGGCATGGAAGATGTGGACGGAACTGAGGCCATTAAAATCAAAATCAACAAAGGAGAAAAGCGCTCTGAGTACTCTTTCTTTGATCCCGCTACCTACTACGAAATCAAGAACATCCGCGTAGAAGAAGTGGACGGAAAAGAATCCGAAACGGCAACACTCTATTCTAATTTTAAAACTCAGGATGGCTTGGTTTTTCCTTTCACCATCCAACAGGCTGACCCTATGATGGGTGGTTCGACTGTTACCATAACCTCTATTATGGTGAACCCTATGATAGACACGAAGCTTTTTAATATGCCAACAAAATAAGTTTTAGCACGCACAAATAATTTAAACCGCAGGAAGGCGGGGACGCAGAAAAGATTCTTCAGAGAATTATTTATCAGCTTCCCCGCTATTCTGCGGTTTTTTCATGCAAATTCAAGTCGTTAAAAATGAAACAATTACTTCACTTTTTATCCGCCAAAGTTTTTTCACGCGCCATAGTTTTTTCAGCGGTATGGGCGGCGGCGAGTTTTCTTCCAATCAAAGCAAATGCGCAAACCAAACTTACATCTTCCACTTTTGGCGCGGTAGAAGCACGGAGCATTGGGCCTGCCGTTATGGGTGGGCGCATTACTGCGATAGAGGGTGTAAACAACAGCCCAAAAACAATATACGTTGGCACGGCGGGCGGTGGCGTTTGGAAATCCACCACGGCAGGGTTCACTTTCGAGCCTGTTTTTGAAAAATACCCGCAGAGCATCGGCTGCCTCGCCGTTGATCAAAACAAGCCTGAAACCGTGTGGGTCGGAACGGGCGAGAGCAATATGCGCAACAGCGTCGCCATTGGCCTTGGCCTCTACAAAACCACCGACGCTGGCCGAAACTGGACCCGTGTGGGCCTCGAAAATTCAGAGCACATTTCCAAAATAATTCTCCATCCCACCGATGCCAACACACTCTATGTAGCCGTGCCTGGCAAACTTTGGAGCGACAGCCCCGACCGTGGCCTTTACAAAACCACCGACGGTGGGAAGACTTGGGAAAAGATTCTTTACACCGACGAAAAAACGGGTTGCGCTGACATCATCATGGACCCTGGAAACCCCGATGTTTTGCTTGCCTCCATGTGGCAATTCCGCAGAAGCCCATACTCCTTTATTTCCGGCGGCCCCGGCAGCGCCCTTTACAAAAGCACTGATGGCGGCAAAAATTGGCGCAAAATCACCAACGGACTCCCCACGGGCGAGTTTGGACGCATCGCCATTGCGCTCGCACCCAGCGCTCCCGATAATATGCTGGCCATAGTGGAAAGCGAAAAAACCAGCCTGCTTATTTCTGCTGATGGCGGCGAATCCTGGAAATACCAAAGTGCAAATACCAACGTGACGGCTCGCCCTTTCTATTTCAGCACCTTGGTGGTGGACCCCAAAGACCCCAAGCGCGTATACCGTCCAGCCTTTTCGTTTTCTACGAGTGTAGATGGCGGTCATTCTTTCAGCGATGCCTCCAATGCTGGTGGTTGGGTTCACTCGGATCATCATGCGCTTTGGATCAACCCCAACAGCACCAATCAAATGTACCTCGGCACAGATGGCGGCGTGTATATGAGCCTGGATCAAGGGGTAACCTGGACACACCTCAACACCTTGCCGGTGTCGCAGTTTTATCATGTTCAAATTGACGATCAAACGCCTTACAACGTCTATGGTGGATTGCAGGACAATGGTTCCTGGCGTGGACCTTCTCAAAGCAAAGGCGGAATAGAAAATCGAGACTGGGAAAGCGTCGGCGGTGGAGATGGTTTTTGGGTACAGCCAGATGCCTCAGATCCCAATATCATTTTCTGTGAAAGCCAAGGCGGGGAAGTGACCAAAAACAACCTCCGCACCAACCAGTCGCAATTTATTAAACCTCAAGCTCAAAAAGATGAAGAACAGCATCGCTGGAACTGGAACACCCCGCTCGTGAAAGGCTCTGTAAACCCCAGCACCCTCTACATCGGCGCACAGTTCCTTTTCAAAACCAATGATCGTGGACACAGTTGGCAGCGTATTTCACCCGATTTGACCACCAATAACAAGGAAAAACAACGTCAAGCCGAAAGCGGCGGCGTGACGGTGGACAATACTTCCGCCGAAAACCATTGCACCATCTTCACCATCGGCCCCTCAGCCCTCGATGAAAACTTGATTTTTATAGGCACGGACGACGGCAACATTCAAGTGACCCGCGACGGCGGAAAAAACTGGGAACTCATTTCAAAAAATATTCCCGACGTGCCGGCAGGCACCTGGGTGAGCCGCGTGACGCCCAGCCGTTTTGACCGAAATGTGGTGTATGCAACATTTGACAACCACGCTTACGGAGATATGAAAACATACGCAGCAAAGTCTTCCGACAGCGGCAAAACCTGGGTGAATATCAGCACGGACAAAGTGCTGCAGGGTTACGCCCACGTCATTGTGGAGGACATCGAAAATCGCGAATTGCTTTTCCTTGGAACGGAGTTCGGGCTGTACATCAGCACAGATGGAGGACAAAGTTGGGTGCTTTACAAGTCCAGATTGCCCGAATATGTGGCTGTGCGCGACATTGTGATTCAAGCAAAAACAAATGATTTGGTGCTGGGCACACACGGACGTGGCATTTTTATTATAGACGATATTTCGCCACTTCGCCAACTAAAGGCAGATGTTTTGCAAAAGGACGCGGCTTTGTTGCCTACCCGCCCCACCGCTGTATCAAGTGGGCACTACGGCTCCTCTTTCCCTAGTACTGATTCCTATGGCGGACCCAATGCGCCAGAAATTGCCACCGTTCAGTATTACCTGAAGGAGCGCCTCAATACGGGCGACGTGACCGTGGAAATCATTGATGCTTCCGGCAAAGTAATTGCCTCTATGCCTGGCACCAAACGAAAGGGAATCAATTTCGTGCGCTGGGACATGCGTTTGGCACCGCCCAAAGCGGCCAAGGGTGTTTTGGTACAGGGAGAATTTGGTGTGTACGCGGGCTTTATTGGTCGTTTGGCCATGCCTGGCGATTACAAAGTGCGAATCAAAGCAGGGGATTTCAGCGATGAGGGTATCCTGAAACTTGTACCTGACCCGCTACAACCCGAACTGGATTATGCCAAAAAACGGGCAATCTCGGACGGGCTTTTTGAAATGGTTGAAAACCTCAGCTTGCTAGAGGCTCAGGTACGCAACCTGAAGGACAGTACGGATCAACGGATTGCATTGGTTAAAGACAAGAAATTGAATGCCGATCTGAGCAAACTCAGCACCAATCTCGATGCTTTCCGTAAAACCTTGACCGAAACCATCGAATCAAAAGGCATAACTGGAGAGCAACAATTGCGCGCCCGAATTGGCAGACTCTATGTGTACACCGAGTTTTCCGACAATATGCCTTCCCAATCCATAACAGACGGCGCGAATGTCATGCGCCAAGAGCTCCAGCAGGCCCAGGCGAAGGCAGATGGGCTTTTCAAAAAAGACCTGGCAGCGATCAATACGGCACTGGCTAAAGCAAAACTTAGCCCGTTAATAGTGATTGATAAAAGTACATGGGAACTGCAAAACGGACAATCTGCCCCACCGGTCATCCGACCTTCGTGGCGGGATTTGGTGGAAAAGGCTATGAAGATGGAAAAGGATTGAAAGGGGCGATGGTGGAACAGGGATGGCACGGATAAGACACGGATTAACACGGATTTTTTATCTTATTAAGTAGAAATCTGGGTTAATCCGTGTCTCATCCGTGTCATTCGTGTTCCACCACAAAACATCAACCAGAAGTCCAATCTTCTAGCCCTTCCCTGCGCGCCGCCTTCTTTTCTGAATTCCTTTTTTTGCTTTTCAAGCGTTTGGCGATGACCGACTTTGGCACCCGCGTAATCTTCCTGCGCTTGGGTTTGTGCAGGGCTTTTTCAATCAGCCGGATCAGTTTTTCCTCAGCTAAGTGCTTGTTCATCAGTTGAGAACGCTCTGTTTGGTTCGTGGCAGCGAGGATTCCTTCTAAAGAGATATGGTTGGTGAGTTTTTCAAAAATCAGCGTTTTCTCTTCATCAGAGAGTGCCTGGGAAGCGGCCACATCAAGCAAGGCTTCGGCTTTGGTCTCCACTTTGTTCACATTTTGTCCGCCTGCGCCACCGGAGCGGGCGGTTCGAAAGGAGAGTTCTGTTTTGAGGAGATCAATGTTCATGGCAGAAAATTTTTCCCAAAAGCGTTTTTTGGGGAATGAAGTTCCAAAGGTCTCGAATTTCGCCACTCCGCGCCAAAGCCCTGCACTTACTGATCACTGATTCCGCGTTTATCACCATTTTTGGGCTGAAATAATTTTGTCCAAAAATGAAAAAACGATTTTTACTCGGATTGCTTGCCATAGCGGTAGCGGCGGCGAGCTTTAACTACTTCTCGAAGAACCCCTCCGAAAAAGAAAAACACTCGCCCTCCCAAGCCGGCGCAGCCTTCCTTTATTGGAGCATGGCGCGCAGCTTTCCCGACGGCCAATTCCACACCGAAAAATATACCGAAGCCCTCGCGCAAATGCGCATCTCTGCTCAATTTCGCGACGAGCGCAGCCCCACTTGGGAAGCCATCGGCCCAAAAAACATTGGCGGACGCACACTTTGCCTGGCGGTCAACCCCCTGGATACCAATATTTTGTGGCTCGGAAGTGCCTCGGGCGGCATCTGGAAAAGCACCACCGCCGGGCGAGGCGTGGAGGCTTGGCAACGGGTGGAAACAGGCTTCCCGGTTCTCGGCGTGAGTACCATTGCCATAGATCCCTCCGACCCGAAAATCATGTATGCAGGCACAGGCGAAGTGTACAATTTGGAAAATTCTGCCCCCAACGTCGCCATCCGCGTTACACGCGGCACCTACGGCATTGGAATTCTGAAAAGCAAAGACGGGGGTCTCAATTGGCATAAAAGCCTCGATTGGGGCTATGGCCAATTGCGCGGCGTCCAAGACATCAAAATCAATCCATTGCGCCCTGAAACGGTTCTTGCCGCCACAACTGAAGGGCTTCTGCGCAGCTGGGATTCAGGCTCGACCTGGCATACTATTCACAACAAAAGTATGGCCGTTGACATCGAGATTGATCCCTCCGACACCACTCGAATTTTCGTGACCCACGGCTCGCTCGACGACCAAAGTGTTAGCGGGATTTACCGCTCTGTCAATGGCGGCGCAAACTTTGTCAAACTTGCCGCCGGCCTACCCAGCGCTTATTCCGGGAAAACGCTTCTCACGCTTTGCCAAACACAACCCAACGTGTTGTATGCCTCTGTAGGAGAGGCTTTTGCGCAAAACGGGCTTTTCAAATCCAGCAATGGCGGTAACTCCTGGACGAAAGTGAGTTCTGAGGATGTCTGCAAATATCAAGGCTGGTATTCACACGATGTGGCAGTGCACCCCAATGAGCCGAATACCATCGTATGGGTCGGTATTGATACTTGGAAATCAACCAACGGCGGCAGTACGGTGCAGCAAAAAACATATTGGTACAATTGGGATTTTGGATATGTCCCTGCCGGAGGCTCGGAAGGCCCGCCCGATTATGTACACGCAGATATCCACCGTGCGTATTATTTGCCAAATGACCCCAATAAAGTCTACCTCGTCACAGACGGTGGCCTTTTTGTCTCTTACGATGGTGGAGAAACTTGGGCAGGGCGCAATGGTGGATACCAAAGCCAGCAGTTTTACGCGAACCTCGGCAACTCGACCACCAACCCTGAATTCAGTATAGGTGGGATGCAAGACAACTCCACCGCCATTTACTACGGTGATCCCTCCTGGACGCGCGTACTCGGTGGCGATGGAGAATGCGCTGCCATCAATCCGAAAAACGACCAAATCATGTACGGTTCTTCGCAATACCTAAATTTGTACAAAAGCACAAATGGTGGACAAAGTTGGTACGGAATCGGCAACCAAATCTCCGGGAGCGCGGCATTTAATGGGCCTTTCGAAATTGCACCCTCCGATCCCGACATCATGTACGCAGGTGCTCAAGGCCTATGGCGTTCCGATGATGGCGGCGAGAACTGGTATGATATTACCGGATTCATTGCTGATGGTGATGTTATTCTAACCATCGCGATAAATCCCGAAAACCCCGATTTGGTGTATTGCAGCACAGCACCCAGTACTACAAATCAAGCCCGGGTGTACAAGGTTGATGCTGCTAATTTTTCCTTTACGGAAGTTACAGGCCTGCCCAACCGACTTTGCATGGACATTGCTTTTGCATCTGGCTTGGAAAGTACGGTATTTGCTGTGTTTGCAGGTTTCAATACCCAGCACGTTTGGAAAACAGAAGATGAAGGTGCGACATGGGCGGCCATTGACAATGGTTTGCCGGATGTGCCCACCAATTCCATTTTGATGGATCCTAGCACCAACCACTTGTATGTGGGCAACGACCTCGGAGTGTGGTATTCCTCCAATTCGGGCACAAGCTGGGAAATTTACTCCTCCGATGCCCCACAAGCTATGCTCGCTATGCACCTCAGCATTGCTCCGGGCAATAAACTCCGCGTGGCCACTTACGGATTAGGTGTTTGGCAGACGGATTTGGCCCTGGCGTCCAAAACCTCTGAGCCAAAGCTGTCCTTTTCGGTTCAAAGCCTTCGGCCTAATCCGGCTTCCGAGCGCAGCGTGATGGATTTTTCTTTGGTAAAAGAGGAGAAAATCACGATAAAAGTGCTGGATATCAATGGCAAAACGGTTTGGCAAAGCAATCCAGAACGCTTGCCTGCCGGAGAACACTCGCGGTCAATTCCGATGGATAATTTACCTGCTGGCTCCTACGGTGTGGTGTTGGAAACAGCCAAAGGCCGGATTGGGCGGCTACTGATTGTGACAAGGTAAAATTTACCGCTGAGGCGCGGAGGCGCAGAGAGGGACTAAACGCTGCGTCTCCGCGCCTCTGCGGTAAAAAAATCCGATCTTTGCCATCCGAACTATTTGGCAAGAAGCGTTGTTTCCTGCCACTTCTGTAAATTCTAAAATTCCCAGAATCCTGGTCAAAAATGAGCAAGCACGGAAAAGCATTGGTCGCCATGTCGGGCGGAATAGACAGTACAGTTGCCGCAGTCATGCTACATGAAGAAGGCTGGGAAGTTATTGGCGTGACCATGAAAACCTGGGATTACGCCACCAGCGGCGGTTCAAAAAAAGAAACAGGCTGCTGCTCGCTCGACAGCATCAACGACGCGCGTCAAGTAGCGGTAAAACTTGGTTTCCACCACTTTATCGTGGATATCCGCGAGGAATTTGGCGACTATGTGATTGATAATTTTGTGGACGAATACATGGCCGGGCGCACGCCCAACCCATGTGTATTGTGCAACACCCACATCAAGTGGAACAGCCTCCTGCGCCGGGCCGATATGCTCGACTGTGAATTCATCGCAACGGGGCATTATGGACTTATCAATGAACTTGATGGACGCAAATACATTACCCGCGCCAAGGATAGGCAAAAAGACCAAAGCTATGTGCTCTGGGGCTTGAGCCAGGATTGCCTGAACCGTACCCGTATGCCGCTGGGTCCCTTTACCAAGCCCGAAGTGCGCCAAATGGCCGCCGAACGCGGCTGGGACGAACTGAGCAAAAAAGCCGAGAGCTACGAAATCTGTTTTGTGCCAGACAACGACTACCGGGGCTTCCTCCGCCGCCGTATTGACGGGCTGGATGAGCAGGTGGCAGGCGGTGTTTTTGTGGATGCCGTCGGCAAGGTTTTGGGCAAACACGAAGGTTATCCCTTTTACACCGTCGGCCAACGCAAGGGTCTGGGCATCGCGCTCGGCGAACCCATGTTCGTCACCGAAATCCGCCCCGACACCAATACCGTGGTGCTGGGCCGTGAAGACGATCTGGTGCGCAACAGCATGATGGTGGGCAAGATCAACTTGATGAAATACAAGGAGTTACCGCCCGAAGGTTTCGAGGCTGTGACCAAAGTTCGCTACCGCGATGGGGGTACCCTCAGCACCATAACACCCTCCCCTCATGGGGAGGGTGTTATGG
>Ga0163147_10000076_pt1 | contig 132404 bp, 115 predicted proteins | sample OliLakLV19MP6G1_FD_148597 | JGI IMG/M metagenome (GOLD analysis project Ga0163147, IMG submission 148597) | Freshwater microbial mat bacterial communities from Lake Vanda, McMurdo Dry Valleys, Antarctica- Oligotrophic Lake LV.19.MP6.G1 | ecosystem: Environmental > Aquatic > Freshwater > Lake... | reverse complement strand
TCAACTGAGCGAATGCCCGCTATGGCTTCTAAACACTCGGGTTCTGCCTGATTGCAGCGTTAGCTGGAACGAACTACGCAAGGCATAGTGACGACAAAACTACTGTATTAATTGTTTCGCTGGCCCTAAGGCGTCGCGCAGAAATAAAGCGCCTGTTTTGAACGTGACACTCTTGCTGGTCTTTTAACCCGCCTGCTCGGCGCCCAAAGGATTGCGTAGTCCGAGTGCGCGCCCCTTTGCGCGCCGAGCAGGCGGGATAAAATCCGGCGCAATCCGATCATATTGTTTATGCGCGATGCCTGACTTCGCCTCGGTCTTGCGTGCTTTGCGGCGGCATTGACCATTGCGCTGGGTTCCGCCGCCAAGAATGCAGTTGCTGCGACATGCATGCGGTTAGAATCCGGAACCGCCTAATCCCGGCTCCACTATTTATCAATCCATGCGCATACGCACCGTTGTTTTTCCCGTCGCCGGACTCGGCACGCGTTTTCTGCCAGCCACCAAGGTGTTACCCAAGGAAATGCTGCCGCTGATTGATCGACCGCTGATCCAGTACGCGGTTGATGAGGCACTCGATGCCGGTTGCGACACCCTGGTATTTGTGACCAATCGCTATAAACACGCGATTGCCGATTATTTCGACAAGGCCTACGAGCTGGAGAACAAGCTCGAAGCGGCCGGCAAGCATGAGTTGCTTTCGCTGATCCGCAACATTTTGCCAGAGGGCGTGCGCGCGATCTTTGTCACCCAGCCGGAGGCATTGGGCCTTGGGCATGCGGTGCTCTGCGCCAAGCCAGTGGTTGGTGACCAACCCTTTGCCGTGATGCTGGCCGATGATGTGATCTGGAACCGCGGCCATGGCGCGTTGCGCCAGATGATCGAGATCGCTGAACGCGATCGCGCCAGTGTCATTGCCGTTGAAGACGTGCCGCGCGCGCACACCAATCGCTACGGCATTGTCTCCGCCGAAACCATCGACGAGCGCTTGTCGCGCGTGCATGGCGTGGTGGAAAAACCCAAGCCAGAAGTCGCGCCGTCGACGCTCGCCGTGGTCGGCCGCTATGTGCTGGACGGCAGTATTTTTTCCCATCTGGAAACGACGCGCGTGGGCGCCGGTGGTGAGATTCAGCTCACCGATGCCATTGCATCCCTGTTGCAGCAAAAACCGGTGCTTGCCTACCGTTTTCAGGGCCGGCGTTTCGATTGCGGCAGTCGACTGGGTATGGTCCAGGCCACGGTCCATCTGGCACTGGAAGACGCCGAATTGCACGCATCGGTAGTTGAATTGATGCGCGAACGCCTTGCGCGCGAATGAATACAGATCTGTCCTACATCCTCAATCATCTGGGTGAGGAGCGCGAGCGGTACTTCGATGCGGTGATTCCGCCGATTGTGCAGAGTGCGATCTTTGCGCATCCGGATGTCGCCACCATGCGCAGGCGCCTCAAGGACGAATTTGCCGAGCATGCTTATACACGCGGCCTTAATCCCACGGTGGAGATCGTCGCCCGGAAACTTGCGGCGCTGGAGGGCGGTGAGTCCTGTCTGATGTTCGGCTCGGGTGCGGCGGCGGTCGCGGCCGGCGTGATGGCCCTGGTTTCGGCCGGAGACGAAGTGCTGTGTGTCGACAAGCCCTATGCCTGGACCGGCCTGTTGCTGCGCAAACTGCTGCAGCGGTTCGGCGTGCGCACGCGCTTCATCGATGCGCGTGAAACTGCTGGGGTCGAGGCCGCGCTGACCTCGGCAACGCGACTGATCGTGTTGGAGAGTCCCAATTCGCTGACGTTCGAGCAGCAGGATCTGGCGGCAATCGCAGCGCTGGCCCGGGCGCGCGGTATCCGGACATTGATCGATAACAGCTATGCCACGCCGTTGGGCCAGCAGCCGTTGGCGTTGGGCATCGATCTGGTGGCGCATTCGGCAACCAAATACCTCAATGGCCACAGTGATGTCGTGGCCGGTTGTCTGGTCGGCAGTGAAGCCTTGATGCGGCAGGTGTTTGCCGGCCCGTACATGACGCTTGGCGCGATCCTGTCACCACACGACGCATGGTTGCTGTTGCGTGGCATGCGCACATTGCCAGCTCGTATGCGCCAGATCGCGGAGACAACGCAACAGGTGTTGCAGGCGCTCGAGGTGCACCCGCGCGTGCTGCGCATCCATTACCCTCAGCATGCAACGCATCCACAATGGCAGCTCAGTGCCGCTCAGCTGCGACACGCAAACGGATTGTTTTCGATCGAATTGGATGTGCCCGATGTTGCGGCGATCGATCGGTTCTGCAATGCGCTGCAGCGTTTTCTGCTCGCAGCGTCATGGGGCAGTTATGAGTCATTGGTTTTTCCGGTGGCCGGAGTGCGCGAATGGAAATCGTTGTCGGAATCGGCCAGTGTGCCGCTCAACCTGGTGCGATTTTCGATCGGTCTGGAATCGTCGGAAGTGCTGATCGTCGATCTGCAACAAGCGCTGGAACAGATCTGATCGGTGCCTGTAAACCTTGCTCCGGCGCGCTCCGCGACAGCGCCTCCGGAAACGCCATGCCTAGTCCTGCAACGGCCCCCACCAGGCCGAGGGCGACGGCCAGTGCAGCCCATCCCCGCAGGCGTGCGGCCATCAGCCATGCCTGTTCACCCTGGGCGCTGCCCATGATCCTGAGCTGCGGCGCCGATGCCGGCGGGAATTGCTGCTCGGCCTCGGAGTCACGTGCGATCTGCGTCAGCCCAAATGCGAAGGCTATGCAGGTCAACAGCAGCAACAACGATGCACCCACGCACAGCGCGCGAAGCAGCAGCGTCGATGTCTCGATCTGCGCGTAGCCATTCGAATTGCGCAGGCTGATCAGCATCCAACCTATCAGCGCCCAGCTCATCAGGGTGCCTGCCACGGTGAACAACATTTTTGCTTTGGGTGGGTTCAAAGTCAGTCACCAAGTGCAGACGGCGTACCGTCGCCGGCAAGCCGCAGAGTGAATTCGCTTGTGGCGTTCGGGTTTGCTTGGCAGTCCAAATATCCGCAGCCGCCAGACTACTATCAAGCCAGTGCCGGCGTCTCGGTGCAATACCTGCGAGCCAGTACCTGGCGAGCCAGTAGAGCACGACCGATGTCGATGTTCGGGTGACCGGCAGTGGCGCTGCGGGCTCGTACTCGCTCGCGGTGGGTCCGACCTGGGGTCGGACGCTGTTCGCTCGGACTCAGCACCGCGTCCGCGTAAGGCGTGAACCCATGGGACTGGGGTTACAACGCCTGACCAATAACTCGCAAACGCACATCCAACGCATGTGCTTCAAAGCCGAGGGCCAAGGTGACGATTTCCAGGAATTCGCGTTCACGCGGCCGAATCCGGCTATCGGCGGCGGCCAAACGCAGCAGGGCGTCGTAGAGTCGTTCGACTTGAGCCGAACCCTTGCCAAAGCGCGCGACCACGCGGCGCGCCTCAGCCTCGGGATCGATCTGGCGATGACGGCCGCGGTCAAAGCTTTCTTTTGCAATCCGACGCGCATTGGTGGAGAGATCTTGTTCGTCCATCAATGTGTTGACGAAATCGGTCTCGTGCGTAGTAACGATGCTGTCAGCTTGCGCCAATGCGCCCAACAGGCCAAACAGCACTTCGAGGCTCAGTTGCTGGTCGGGGGTAATGGTGCCACCTCCGAACATTTCGCCCAAGGCGCTGCGCACTTGTCCAATAAGGCTTTGACGGGCTTCAGTTGAGCGGGAACCTGGGTTGGACATGATGTGCTCCTCTAGTTGGAAATCCGCAAATCGGCGACCGGATGAGTTTTGGCGCAACCTCGACGCCGGCAACGGCGGTTCCCGGGGCGGCGCGACAAGTGGGCTGGGCTGATGCCGATGCTGAGGCAGTTTGCCTTGATTGAAAAGCAGGCGACCCCATTATCGGGGGCGGTAATCGTGAAAAGTAACATTTCGACCCCTTTTCCGACCCGAGGAACGTCCAGCGCAGCCTATTCCTGAAGGGTGGCTTATTGTGCGGGAACTTTTAGGGAACTTGGCGATCTGGTCACGCTCTGATCACACAGCGATTGCGTAAGCCGGCCAAGGCCGCAACAATACGGCGCTTTTTTCCCGGCATCGGCCGGATTTAAAATCACCAGGAGCAGCACCAATGAAGCAGTTTTTCCGCACCACCCTCGCCGCTGCCGTTGCGGTCGGCCTGGCCGTTTCGATGAACGTTAGCGCGCTCGACAAGCTGACCACCGACAAAGAAAAGGTCAGCTACATGATCGGCATGGATATGGCCCAGGGCCTGGCCCAGGTCAAAGACGAAATCGACTTGAACGTACTGTTTGAGGCCGTGCGTACACAAGTCGCCGGCGGCAAAATGCTGATGACTGCGGAAGAGTCGCAGGCCGTGCGCACCGAGTTCATGAATAAGATGCGGACTCAGCAAGAAGCCAAGTCGCGCGTGCTGGCCGAGAAGAACAAGAAGGAAGGCGACGAGTACCTCGCCGCCAACAAGGGTAAGCCGGGCTTTACGACCACGGCATCGGGACTGCAGTACAAAGTGCTGACCACGGGCAAGGGCAAGAAGCCGTTGGCTACTTCGCAGGTTCGCGTGCATTACTCCGGCACCCTGATCGACGGCACCAAGTTCGACAGTTCCTACGATCGTGGCGCCCCGGCTGAGTTTGCCGTCAACGGCGTGATCGCAGGCTGGACCGAAGCGCTGCAACTGATGAACGAAGGTTCGAAGTGGCAGTTGGTCATCCCTTCGACCTTGGCCTACGGCGATACCGCCCGTCCGGGACCGATCGGTCCGAACGCGACGCTGCTGTTCGACGTTGAGCTGATCGCCGTGGATCCGGCGCCAGCTCCGGCGGCGGCTCCTGCTGCAGAAGTTGCTCCGAAATAATCCAGCGTAATGGGTTATTCAAGACGCCGGCCTAGTGCCGGCGTTTTTTTTGCTGGGCATAGAGGATTTTGTGGGAGCCGCTTCAGCCGAGAAGCTCGAATCGAACCAGAGCTTCGCGGCTGAAGCCGCTCCCACGACAGCGAAGTCGCCCCTATAACCCCGACGCGCGCAACTGCAGATCACCGCGGCCGGAAAAACAACTCGCGCAAGAACCCGACGCGTTCGCGCCATCCCGGTAGCAGCGCGATGTCGCGGCGCAATGCCGTCAGTTTGTGCGGAGCGTCCAGCATCGAAGCGAGCGATTCGTCTCCGAGTGGCTGGGGCAGGGCACAGGGCAACTGCGTTGCGAACACCGCGACCGAGCGGCAGAGTGCATCGGTTACTAGACTGGCTATGCCCCAGCTCGGTGCCAGCGCGCATGACTGCGTTACCGCTTGCGGATTCAGTACACATAGGCGATCGATGTCGTACAGCCAGATCCAGCGCTTGTGCGGGTTTTTTGCCAGATGCAAGGCAGCGATCAACAGTGCATCCAGTGCTGCAGGTGCGCGCAACGGCTCCATCCCCGGGAGCGCCCGGGCGTCTTGCCAAACCGCCTCAAAGGGTCGCTGCTGCAACATGCGCGGACGGAAAAACGGATGCACATGCACATCGAACGCCACGCTGGGAGGATGCGCCTGGCCGTGCACGACCTCGAACCGGGCCCATTGCTGCTCAATGGCGACGATCGTTGGATAGCCCAGAGCCTGCAGGATCCCGCGCAGTCGTGGCAGCTGGCTGCGATGCACCCATAGATCGATATCCGTGCGCGTCCGTGTACAGGGCTGGGTGTGAAGCGTACGCGCCAATGCCTCGCCCTTGATCACCAAAACGTCGAGTGACGCCTGTAGGCAGGCGGCGGCGAGCCTCTGCAGTGCTTGCTCATGGGCGAGCTCGCGCATTGCCAGTTGCCTTGCTTCATGCTGGAAAATCGCGTAGCCATCGTCGAGCTTGCGCGCCAGCAAAGGGGCCAGCCCTTCGCCAATGCATGCATCCAACTGGTCGGCACTCAATGCAACCGCGGGGGCTTTGTCAGGGGCACCCAGCAGCGCACGTAGCCAATCCAGCTTGGGGTCGGCGTGACATTGCTTCACAGCAAGGTGTTTCAAAGGGGTCATGATTGCAGGATAGCCTTGCGGCCCGGCCTGCGCATAAAGTGACCAGCCCCCGACGCTGCACTAGACTTGGATCATCACCAGTGGGAGGACACCATGTCCTTATTGCTTCGCGTCATTTTTAGCTGGACTGCTGTGGTTTCGCTGGCACAGGCGCAGGTGCCAGAGTGGTTTGATCCTGGCGATTCGACTCTGCAAAACGCAGCGAACGCCAAAGACGGGAGCGTGTCGGCCGCTGACGCTACGCGCGGGCTGATGTCTGCGGGCACGGATCCGGCGCATTCGGTGCAGGCGGTGATTGATGCCTATGGCCAGTGCGATGCCGTTTTTCAGTCGGTTGAAGCGGCGAGCGCGGTGGCGCCGGAGCGCGCCGGCGATCTGGTGCAAGCCGCTGCGATCGGCGGAAAATGCCCTTGTACGGGAGACAACGTATGGTCCGCGGCACGTATGGAGACGCGTACGCGTCTGAACCATCGCCGCGTGCCAGTTGAGATTTTTTCGCTCTGTGGCTGTGCGGGCGCGGCTGCGCAAGCGGCCGCGCTGGCGCTGCCCGATCAGGCCGACCAGATTCTGGCAGCTGCGGTCGCCGCCAATCGCCGCTCCGGCGGCGTCGTCGACTCGCTCGGTCAGGTGGGCAGCGCGACGGGTCCGGTGACTTCTGCCGGCGGCAGTTTGCAGCGCAAAGACGACCAGCGTTGCGCGCGCGACACTGATCCGGCCGACACGTTCAAGGTCGATGACGTGTGGGTGGCCGGAGGTTTGGATGCGTCCACGCCGCCCCAGACAAGACTGGTCGATTGCGACGACGAATCCATCGAAGATGACCTCGCCGCGGCAGGCGCCGAGGAGGAAGGCAAGGAGCGCAGCGAGGCCAGCGGCAACGAAGTGCTGATCGATTCGTATGTGGCCGAGGGCACCGATCGCGCCTTGGTGCTGTTCAATGGCACCGATCGCGAGGTCGATCTCGCTAGCGAAAGCTACCAGGTGGAGTTGTACTTCCCCGGAGTCGTTGGTCCGGGACGCCGCATCAGTCTGTCCGGCATGGTCCCGCCCAAGGGTCTCTATGTAGTGGCTGGTGATGGCGCTAGCAGCGGTTTGCGTGATCGCGCCGACATGCTGGTGCCGTCGGCACTGATGCAACCCACTGAGGCGGTGATATTGCGCCGCGGCCTGCTCGACAGCGGCTGCGATTGTGCCGAAGTGTCCGTCGCAGGCACTCTGAACGGACTCGGGACCAAGTCGGAGGAGTGGCGCGAAGGACAGGTCGGGGAGCAGCAGAACAACGCGTTGACCAATGCCGACAGCGTTGGCCAGGTCCGACCGGAAGATGTCGACAAGGGCGAGTGGACGCCGCCGCTCGGCAGCGTGCCGCAATCGCTGGCGCGTGAAGATCAGAGCTGCGCTGGCGATACCAATGTTGCTGACCCGTTTTCAATCATCGGCTGGCATGGCGGCTCGCCCGAAGGCGGTGGCTATAAACCCGAGTGTGCTACGGCTTCCAAAGATGTGGTGATCGCGCAATATGAGGCGCGGCGCGAATCCGAAAATGATCCTGCCTGGCGTTTTGTCGAGCTTTACAACAACACCGGTGCTGCGGTAAATCTGGCCGAAGAAGGCTACGTGCTTGAGATCTATCAAGATGGCGAGCGTGAGCCGGTCAAAGTGGTTGCACTCGAGGGTGAGGTGCCACGCGGTGCGCGCTTCGTCGTGTCCTCGGACACGTCACCAGACCCGATCAAGGATCGCTCGAAGATTGTCAGCGGGGATTTATCCGGTGACCGTGTCGACGCCATCGTGCTGCGGCGTTTGTCGGTGCTCAGCGGCGGAAGTTGCCGCGCCGATGTTTACGCCGCGCTGCAGGAGTTGCGCGCACCGGTGCCGTTGATTCCGCCAACGCGCGAGTTGTCCGGCGAACCGCGTCCGGATGAACCGGTGATCGACCCGGACCGCGGTGGCGAACTCGCCAGCCCGAACTGACTAAAAACGCAGCGGGCAGCGCGTAGTCTTGTGCTGCCCTGCTTGCGCGTGCGATATCAATTTGTACACTTCGCGATCGTGCATTGTTCGTGATCACGGCTATGCCCTGATCATGCCAATCGCGCGACAGTAGCAATTTTCTTACCGCGCGCCACCCAGGCGCGCCGCCCGACCTTGATGGAAACGCATGCAAATCAGCATTTTTGGAACGGGTTATGTCGGGCTGGTCACCGGCGCATGTCTTGCCGATGTCGGCAATAGCGTCATCTGCGTAGATATCGATGTGGCCAAAGTGGAAGGGCTCAATCAGGGAAGGGTTCCGATCTTCGAGCCTGGGCTGGAAGATATGGTGCTCGCCAATCACAAAGCCGGCAGGCTGCAATTCACCACCGACGCCGCGGCTGCATTGGCCAAGGCGCAAATCGTCTTTATCGCCGTCGGCACGCCGCCCGATGAAGATGGCAGCGCCGATCTATCGCACGTGTTGGCGGTGGCGCGCAGCATCGGCAAGCACCTCGATCACTACGCGGTCGTGGTCAACAAGTCGACGGTTCCAGTCGGAACGGCAGATCAGGTGCGCGCCGCGATCGCGGCTGAGCTCTCGGCGCGCAAAGCGAATGTGCCGCATGATGTGGTGTCCAACCCCGAGTTTCTGAAGGAGGGCGATGCGGTCAAGGACTGTATGCGCCCGGACCGCATCGTCATTGGCAGCGACAGCGCGCAGGCGATCGAGCTGATGAAGCGTCTCTACGCACCCTTTAACCGCAATCACGAACGCATGGTGCTGATGGACGTACGCTCGGCGGAGCTGACCAAGTACGCCGCCAATGCCATGTTGGCGACCAAGATCAGCTTCATGAATGAGATCGCCAATATTGCCGAGCGCGTCGGTGCCGATATCGAGCATGTGCGCCACGGCATCGGCTCGGACTCGCGCATCGGCTACGCATTTATCTATCCTGGCGTGGGTTACGGCGGCTCGTGTTTTCCCAAGGATGTCCAGGCGCTGGATCGCACTGCGCGACAGCATGGCTACACGCCGCGCATTCTGGAATCGGTGGAGGCAGTCAACCGTGCGCAGAAGCACCGACTGTTCGAACTGATCCATGGTCATTTCAATGGGGCGCTCGCCGGTCGCACGATTGCCGTCTGGGGGCTGGCGTTCAAACCCAACACCGATGACATGCGCGAGGCGCCCTCACGCGTCCTGCTGCAACAGTTGTGGCTCGCTGGTGTGAAAGTGCGCGCGTACGATCCCGAGGCGATGCACGAGGCGCAGCGCGTTTTTGGCGAGCGCGCCGATCTGGTGCTTTGCGACAGTGCCGAGGCGGCGCTCGAGGGCGCCGACGCCTTGGCGGTGGTCACCGAGTGGAAGGTTTTCTGGAGCCACGACCTGGCGCTGATTCGTTCCGCGTTGAAGTCACCCGTGATGTTTGACGGCCGCAATATATTCGATCCCAAAGCCGCAGAGGACGCTGGCATCGCCTATTATGGAATCGGGCGCGGCCGGTCGGTTCGTTCTTCGTGATAGCGAATGGGGGGCGAGCTGCGGCCGCGAACGACTTTACGTGAAGCCAACCTTCGCGGCCACGAGCCGCTCGCAGAAGAAGTGACGCATGCGCAATTACGCTTCGATCAAACGTATCCTGGTTACCGGCGGCGCCGGATTTCTCGGTTCGCATTTGTGTGATCGCCTGATTGCGCTGGGTCACGAAGTAGTCTGCGCGGACAACCTGTTCACCGGCAGCAAGCGCAATGTCGCCCACTTGCTGGCGCATCCACGTTTCGAATTTCTGCGTCACGATGTCACCTTTCCGCTATTCATCGAAGTCGATGAAATCTGGAACTTGGCCTGTCCGGCATCACCCATTCATTACCAGCACGACCCGGTGCAGACCACCAAGACCAGCGTGCACGGCGCAATCAATATGCTTGGCCTCGCCAAGCGTTTGGACTGCCGCATTTTTCAGGCATCGACCAGCGAGGTCTATGGCGATCCCAAGGTTCATCCGCAGCCGGAATCGTACTGGGGCCACGTCAACAACATTGGCCCGCGTTCCTGCTATGACGAAGGCAAGCGCTGCGCTGAGACGTTGTTTTTTGATTATCACCGCCAACACGGCCTCGACATCAAAGTCGCCCGGATCTTCAATACGTACGGTCCACGCATGCACCCGAATGATGGCCGTGTGGTTTCAAATTTCATCGTGCAAGCACTGAAGAACGAACCCATCACCATCTATGGCGAAGGCCAGCAGACCCGATCTTTTTGCTACGTTGACGATCTGCTCGACGGCTTTCTCAAGCTGATGGCCACGCCCAAGGGTTTTACCGGACCAGTAAATCTTGGCAATCCCGGCGAGTTCACCATCCGTGAACTGGCCGAGCGAGTGATCGCGCTTACCGGGTCCGGGTCGCAACTGGTGTTCATGCCTTTGCCCGCAGACGATCCGACGCAGCGTCAACCAGATATCAGCCTGGCGCGTCGCGAACTGGGTTGGTCCCCGGGGATCGCGCTCGAGCAAGGGCTGCAACGCACCATCGAATATTTCGATGCACTGCTGGCTGGTCGTGATATTCCTACTCCGGCGCATGCTGCGTGAGCGAATGCGTACTGGTGACCGGAGGCGCTGGCTACATTGGCAGCCATGTCTGTCGGGCACTGGCCGCGGCTGGTCGAACACCGGTGAGCGTTGATGACCTGAGTACCGGCAATGCCTGGGCGGTGCAGTGGGGCCCACTTGAGCGCGGCGATGTGGGTGACCTGGAATTTCTGAAATCGGTGTTCGCCAAGTACCCGATCCAGGCGGTCATGCATCTGGCCGGCAGTGCGTTGGCCGGTGAAGGCGAAACTCGACCGGTGCACTACTGGCACAACAATGTGAGTGCCGGCATCACCCTGTTGCAGAGCATGTCAGCGGCGAATGTTCGCCGCATCGTGTTTTCCTCGAGTTGCGCGCTCTACGGTCAGCCGGACCGCGTTCCCGTGGATGAAGAACTGCCGATCGCACCGATCAGCGTATATGGACGCAGCAAGGCTGCATTCGAGACAGTGCTTGCCGATGTGGCGGCGCGAGGCGCGATCGACTATGTGGCGCTGCGTTACTTCAATGCGGCCGGCGCTGCAGCGGATGCGGCCATTGGCGAATGGCATCAGCCGGAGACCCATCTCATCCCGAGTGTGCTGCTGGCGATACGCAATAAAACCCCAGTGTGCGTCTACGGCACTGACTACGACACGGCCGACGGCACCTGCGTTCGCGATTACGTGCATGTCGAGGATATTGCCGATGCGCATCTGGCGGCGCTGGGTCGTAGCGCAGATGGCGGAGGCGTGGCCGTAAACATCGGCAGCGGGCAGGGGTTTTCGGTGAACGAGGTGATCCTCAGCTGCGAACACGTGACCGGTCGGCGGGTGCAGGTGCGCAAGCTGCCGCGTCGACCGGGTGACCCAGCGCGTCTGTTTGCCGACAGCAGCCGCGCGCGCGATGTGCTGGGTTGGACGCCGCGACAGGTGGTACTTGACCGCATCGTTGCCTCGGCCTGGCATTGGCTGCAAACCGGGGCGACCGTGCGCAGTGTGTGAACATTGTTCGCAAGTTCAGGCCCAACCCGGTATGCCTATTGTGGGAGCGGCGTAAGCCGCGATTCTCAACGCCTGCGCAAAACCGGGCAATCGCGTCAGGGGAGCGGATGTCAGCGTGGCTGCATCGCGAATATTTTGTTTTGCGAATTCCCGCCACGGCGCACATACTGTCGCCGGGAACCCGGGATCAGATATGAACTCGAATACTTTGCGGCTATTGCCAGCTATTTTCGCCATCGGCTTGCTGCTGGGCTGTGCCAGCTCTGGCGGCGGGCCGGAGGGCCGGATGAGCGCCGTCACTTCGACCACCAGTCTGCCCGCACCCGATACGACTTCCAGCAGCGGCGCCTACGAGGGTGTTTCCGATTATCGCGTTGGTCCGCAGGACCTGATCGAAATCAGCGTATTCCAGGTCACCGATCTCAATCGCACGGTGCGCCTGAATAGCGTCGGCCAGATATCTCTGCCGCTGATCGGCAGCGTAGCGGCAGGTGGAAAGACCGTGCAGGAACTCGAAGCGGAGATCGCATCGCGGCTCAGCCAGCGCTATCTGCAAAATCCACAGGTCAGTGTGTTCGTCAAGGAGTTCGCCAGTCAGCGCGTTACGCTCGAGGGCGCGATCAAGAATCCGGGGATCTATCCGCTGACGGGGCGCACCTCGTTGATCCAGGCGATCGCCATGGCGCAGGGACTCGATCCGCTTGCCAACCCGCAGGGCATAGTCGTTTTCCGTATGGTCGACGGCAAGAAGATGGCAGCGGTGTTCGATATTGCCGCAATCCGTGCGGGCAATGCCGAGGATCCGCCCGTCTATGGCGACGACATCATTGTCGTTGAACAGTCAGGTTCCAAGACGGCGCTGCGCCGGTTCATCGAGACAGTGCCGATGCTGAGCTTTTTCTTTTTGTTTTGAATTCTTTTGGTTTTTTTTAAGTACGCCGGAGCAGGCCAAGATCATGTCACGACAGCCGCATGACGCTGGACATTCAGGCCACCTGCCGATTGCGCTGGAGACGCGACGCCCGATGTTGGTGGCGAACGATCCGCATCGCGCGATCAGCCTTGACCTGCGCGCGCCCGAGCCGGAAGCGACCAATGACGACATGGATCTGCGCGCCTACTGGCGTATTCTGCTCAAGCGACGCTGGACCGTACTCGGCGCCTGGTTGATCGTTTTGGTCACTGTGCTGGTGGGCACGCTCCTCACCACGCCGATTTATCGGGCAGCGGCCATCCTGCAAATCGAGCGCGACACCATCAAGGTGGTCGATGTCGGCTCCATGACCCCGCTGGAAGGTGCCGGCGACCGCGATTTTTACCAGACTCAGTATGAGCTACTGAAGAGTCGCAGCCTGGCCGAGCGCGTCGTCAACCAGATGGGCCTGGCGGCGAGCGGCGAATTGGAGCGCCTGAAACCACGCACGATGTGGGGGCGTCTGAGCGCATTATTTTCCGAAAACGGCGCGACGCGCACGGCGCCGGTGGCATCCACTTCGGGTGCGGCACCACAGTCTGCGCCCAGCGATGATCGGCAACGCGCCTTGGTGAATCTGTTCAAGGAAGGTCTGTCGATTGAACCGGTGCGCAATTCGCGGTTGGTACGAATCAACTACGACAGCCCGGATCGCGCTTTTTCTCAGCGTGCTGCCAATGCCGTGGCGGAAACGTTCATCGCCAGCAATCTGGAGCGGCGCTTTGATTCGTCTTCGTATGCCAAGGGCTATCTGGAAGAGCGCCTGCAGGAGTTTCGACTCAAACTTGAGGAATCCGAACGCAATCTGGTCAGCTTTGCGCAACGCGAGCAAATCGTCAGCGTTGGCGAGGATTCGAGCTCGCTCTCGGAACAGTCGCTGGCTTCGCTCAATGGCGCTGTGGACAAGGCGCGCGAAGAACGTATTCGTACCGAGTCGCGCTGGCGGCAGGCGCAGGCCTCGCGCGGCTTGGTGTTGTATGCCGATGTCGGCAGCAGTTCGATCATTCAGTCCTTGCAGGAAAGCCGCGGCAAGCTGATGGCCGAATACCAGGACAAGCTGCGCATGTATAAACCCGAGTATCCGTTGATGCTGCAGCTCAAGGGGCAGATCAGTGAGATTGGCAGGCAGACTGTCGACGAGATCGCCAACATCAAAGCGGCGATCCAGGCCGACTATCTGGGTGCCCAGGATCAGGAACGCTTGCTCAACGAGCAGATGGCCGCGGTCAAGGTGGAAGTGCTCGATCTGCAGAATCGCAGCATCCAATACAACATTTACAAGCGTGAGGTCGATACCAACCGCCAGCTTTACGATGGGCTTTTGCAACGCTACAAGGAAGTGGGCGTCGCCGGTGGGGTCAGCACCAACAATATCTCCATCGTTGATCGCGCCATCCCAGGCTCGAAGTTCAAGCCAAGCGTCAAGGGCAATCTGGTGATCGGCGCTCTTATCGGTCTGTTGCTGGGCATCTTGCTGGCACTGGCCTTCGAGTATCTGGACGATACGCTCAAGGCGCCCGAAGACATCGAGCGGCACTTGGGTGTTCCCGTGCTCGGGGTCATCCCGATGCTGAAGAAGATCACGCCGCAGGAGGCATGGCAGGACCAGCGCTCAGCGTTCTCCGAAGCATATCGGTCGGTGCGCACCGCATTGCAGTTCTCCACTGCAACGGGTTCGCCCAAGTCGTTGCTGGTTACCAGCGCTACCCCCAGCGAAGGCAAGTCGACCACCGCGCTTACCCTGGCGCGCAATTTTGCACAGATGGGCACCCGCGTGTTGCTGATCGATGCCGACCTGCGCAATCCGACGTTGCACCGCACACTCGGCATCGAAAACACCAAAGGGCTGAGTAATCTGTTGGCCGGTGCCGTGCGTCCCAGCGATGTGATCATCACCACCGGCGATCGCGGCCTGATGGTGATGACCAGCGGTCCGCTGCCGCCCAATCCGGCCGAGCTGCTTGCCGGCAGCAAGATGCTTTCGCTGCTGACTGTAGCCGGCGTCAAGTTTGACAAGATCATCATTGATGGTCCGCCGGTACTCGGCCTCGCCGATGCGCCGATCCTTGCCAACGTCGCGCGCGCAACCCTGCTCGTGGTGGAAGCTGGCGAGACCCGGGTCAGCGTTGCCCGCAATGCCATCAAGCGTCTGCAAGCGGCGCGTGCGTTCGTGGTCGGCGGCATCCTGACCAAATTTGAATCACGCCAGTCGGGCTATGGCTACGGTTACGGTGACTACAACTACTATACGTATCGCGGCAAGGGCGTCCCCAGGCTGGAGCGGCAATGAGCGTCGCAGCCGCCAGTGCAGTGCGTTATGCGCTGGATCTAGTCAAGGTGCCGGCCGCTGTGCCAGCAGCGCGCGCGGCCCGGTTTCCCACCGACATCACCACATTGTTGCGTCTTGTCGCGATGGACAGCACGACGATCGAGCAATCGGTGGCGCAAACCGGAGAGTCCGAAGCCCAGCTGCTCGACGCCGCCGAGTTCTTTGTGCTGCAGGTATGTTTCACGCCCGGTATCGACAGCTACCGCATCCTGGGCGCCAATCGTGACGATCCGATCGAGCGCATTCGCGAGCACTATCGATTGCTGGTGCGCTGGCTGCATCCCGATCGCAATTCGGATGCGTGGCAGACGGTGTTTCTGGATCGCGTCAACCGAGCTTGGCGCGACCTGCGCAGTGTCGACGGCCGTGCCGAATACGACCGCATCGGTCCGGCGCAACCAGATGCCGAGGAGGATTCGCGTCTGGTTGCTGGCATGCCCCGCACAGTCGCAGGTCTGGCAGGTGGCCTGCCGATGGGCAAACGCATGTCGGCGCGTACCATGCGGCACCTGCCCACCTTTGTTTTGGGTGGCCTGGGGGTGGTGGCAGCAATGATTATCGGCCTGATGTATGTGGCGCACGATGATGACGTGCGCGAAGTGGCGCCGCGAGTGAGTATCGCGGATCAGTCAAGCGCTCCATTCTCGGGCGAGGTGCTGCCGCAGGATCCGAGTGAACAGTTTGCGCGCACTACTGAGACTGCGCCACTGGATAGTGTCCAGCGCGTGCCGACGGAAACGTCCGAGGAATCAGTGCCAGTGCCGCCGTCGACTGTTGCGTCTGTGGAGCAGCTGAGTGCAGCGCCTGAGCACAAAGGCGTGCGGGCCAAATCAGTCGCGCCCGGCCCGATCAGCACGGCTTCGATCGATGCACTTTCGACGGACGCGCTGGCGATCGATCCAGGATTGTCCGATTCGCCCCCGCTTGCGCCGGCCGCCAAGCATATAGCTGAGCGCCCGGCGCCGGACACGCTTGTGGCCGAGGTGAACCCGGCATCGATCGAGGTCGAAGAAGCGCCGGTGTCGACGCGCGCGGATTTGCCCAGCGTGTCGTCGCCTTCGACTTCAACTGCCTCGGACCAGTCCGTGCAGACGCCGACGGCTATCGCGATCAGCGCTGAGCAAGAAACGCCACCGGAGTCTGTTCTGACCGCAGAGAGTTTGCTGAGCGCTACTGGGACTGACGTGGGCGGAAGTGGCGACGAACTATTGGTGGACGAGTTACTGCAGCAGTTCCGCACTGCCTACGACCAGGGTGACCTGATCAGATTGATGGCCTTGTTCACGCGCGACGCGCGCAATGTCGTCGATGGTTCGAAGCGGTTGGCCGACGATTACCGGGAGTTGTTCAAGTCCAGCCAGGCACGACACCTGCTGCTGCGTGACCGCAGCTGGTGGCGTGAGGGCGACATGGTTGCGGTGGTTGCCACGTTCGATGCTTCGATCACGCCGATTGGCAGCGTGCGTTCGCGACGTATTGGGGGAGACATCCGTTTTGAGCTGCGACGCGAAGACGGCGCCGTACGCATCGCTCGTATCCGACACCAGGCTGAGTAAGCGCGGTGACCCAGCAAAAAGTGCGCTGGATAACCCTGATATTAGCCGTGCCAATGCTGATTGCGATCGGCTGGCGCGCTGCGACTCTGGGGCTCGCCGATCACTACGCGCGGCGGGATCCCGAGCGAGCGCTGGCACTGCGGCCAAAGCATTCACTCGCGTTGGCGGCGCGCGCCGAGCAACTGGCCGAGGCCGGTCAGTGGTCGGACGCAACCGCTCTGGCGCGTAAATCGCTGCAGGCCAACCCGCTGCAGTCACGCGCGTATCGGCTGCTGGCGCGTGCAGCGCAAGCCCAAGGCGACGTGAAGCAGGCGTACGCACTCTATCGGATCGCCGCGCGTCGCTTGCCGCGCGATGTGCCGACGCGAACCTGGCTGTTCAATCATCACCTTCAGCACGGGCAGGCGGCAGCGGCCATGGGCGATCTGGATGCCATCTTGAGCGCCAAGCCGACCTTGATTCCGGCTCTTACCGGGACAATTCATGGTTTTGCCACGCAGCCCGAGCTGCAGCCTGCATTCGTCGAAGCGTTGCGCAAATCTCCGCCATGGCGCGCAACAGTGCTGTCACTGGTAGTCCAGCAGGCGCCCGATTTTGATGGCACGGCGCGGCTGATGCAGCGTCTGCGTTCCGCGCCGGAGGGAATCGACTCGGCCATTGCAAACATTTGGGTCGAACGGCTGATCAACGAGCGACGCTACGAGCAGGCCTACGTGCAGTGGGCCGCCGCGCTCGTGCCCGAGGCGCGCGAAGTGATTGGCAACGTATTCAATGGCAACTTCGAATTGCCGATCTCGAATCGTGGATTCGATTGGCGCATCGACGCGACGCCAGGCGTGCGATTCGATCTCCTGGCTGCGGGCGGGGACAGCGGCGCAGCGTTGCGATTGGCCTTTGACGATCAGCGCGTGCCGACGAATCACCTGAGCCAATTGCTGGTATTGCCGCCAGGACGCTACCAACTCCAGGGTCGCGTGCGCCTGGAGGACCTGCGTTCTGAACGCGGCCTGGTGTGGTCATTGACCTGCGCCGAAGACGGCCGTGCGCTGCTCAGCAGCGAAGCCATGCACGGTAATGCGCCGTGGCGGTCGTTCTCGGCGGTCTTTGAGATTTCTGGCGACGCATGCCAAGCCCAATGGCTGCGCTTGCAGCTGCCTGCACGCATTCCCTCCGAGCAGCGGATCGGCGGAATTATCTGGTTCGATGCCTTGCGCGTGTCGCGTCAACTGCCCGCGGGCTGAATGTGAAGGCCTAGCAAGTCGATCACTATGTGGGCTAACGGCTTGTGGCCGACCGCATTGTGGACTAGGCTTTTCTTATCTGGTCTTGCCGGCCGATTTTGCTACAGGGGGTTGCCGTGAAGCGTTTTCAGTTCGCATGTGCTGTCGCCCTGATTTTGGGGCCCGCGATTTCGGCTCAGGCCGCCGCGACGCTGTCGCGCATTCAGGGCGGAGTGCGCGTGAACCAAGGCACCGAATTCGTTGCTGCCTACGATCAGCTAGCGCTGCAGACGGGTGACCGCGTCATGACGCTCGACGACGGCAAAGCGCAGATAACCTTCGATGACGGCTGCGAAATCGAAGCGGGCCCCAACACACTGATTACCGTGCCCGCGACGTCGACCTGCGCCGGCGGCGTGGTACCAACGCAAAACATCGCACCCGCTGGCACCGAAGCAGTCGGCGCGGGTAGCTCGTCGAACTGGCGCACGGCTTTGCTGATCGCGCTGCCGATGGCCGCCGCTGCGGTGTTCATCATCAATAATGACGATGATCCCTCGGTCAGTCCCTGATCCGTCGCTTGGACTCCCCGATTCCTGATCGCGTTGATGCCTCAGCGCTGACCGCGCCAGCATGGTTTTTTGGATTGGTTGTCCTCCAACTCAGCTTAGCCTTAATGCTCGGCGGTGGACGCGGTGGCCTGGGTGATGTGCTGGTGCAGTTGCTCGCGGTTGCGCTGATGCTCGCGCAGATTGCCTCGCGGCGCTCAGCGACCTCGATTCCGCCCGCGTTGCTGATCGCAATCGCGCTGGTGCTCGCGCTGCCGTTGCTGCAGTTGCTGCCCTTGCCGGCAAGCAGCTGGCTGTCCGGCGGGCTGCGTCATCAACTCGCGCTGGATATGCACGCGGCGGCGACCACGGTCGATGCCCATGTGAGTCTGGATCCGCTGGCCACCGAACGTGCACTTTGGTCGCTGTTGCCGGCCTTGGCGATGTGCGCTGCGGTATCGCAGTTGCGCCAGGCTCAGCGGCGCCTGCTGCTCATTGTGCTGCTTGCGCTGGCGGTGCTCAGCATCCTGCTGGGCATGGCGCAATTGGCCGACGGTCAACACAGTCTGCTGCGTTTTCATTCACCGACCAGCACGCTGGATGCGGTGGGGTTCTTCGCCAATCGCAATCACCTGGCCGCTTTGCTGGTGGCGTGCCTACCGTTCGCGATTGGCGCAGCGGTCTGGGCGCATCAACGGCGGACGCAGGAATCGGCGAGCGAATTGCTCGGGATCATCGGCTTGATCGGCGTTGCGCTGATGCTGGTGCTCGGCATCGCGCTTTCGCGTTCGCGCGCTGGTGCGATGCTCGGGATGCTCGCCGTGTTGCTCTGTCTGCCCGTACTTTGGCGGGTGCGCGAACGCCGGCGTGTCGGCGGCGTCGCGTTGCTGTTGCTGTTGACGGCCGCGGTGTTCACCGCGCAGTTTGGGTTGTCCGGCATGCTGCAGCGTTTGCAAAGCGATGTGCTGCACGATGGCCGCTGGGAGTACGCGCGCGTGATCGATGTAGCGGCTCGGGAAAGCGCGCCGCTGGGCAGTGGCATTGGCACGTTCAACCAGGTCTATCCACAATTCGAGGCAGAAAGCGGCGCTGGCCCCGATTACGCCGTGGTCAATCACGCGCATAACGACGCGCTGGAACTTTGGCTGGAAGCAAGATGGCCGTTTGCCGTTGTCTGCGCCGCGCTGCTGCTGCTCCTGGCATGGGTGGGTATGCGCCTGTGGCGAACTACTGCGCCATCGCTTACCGAGTCACTGCTGACGGCGCGTCTGGCCTGGATGTCCTTGTTGTTGTTGGTGTTGCATTCAGTTGTCGACTATCCACTACGCACTACCGCGATGATGACCGTGTTCGCGATGCTGTTCGCGCTCAGTATTCCACCCGCGGTTCGAGCCGATTCGCGCTGAGCTTGCGCTGCGCCTGAGCCGCGCCGCGCTGTCGCGGCCAGAAAAGTTGACGATTGCGGCTGCACAGACTGTGTTCGCGGCTTGAACGCAGCACCCCGATCGGTTAGGTTCACGCTATGAACGCAGTCGTCGAAGACATCCGCCTGGCATGGTTTGCGGTGCTGACCAAACCACGCAATGAGGCATCTGCGATTGGTCACCTGCAACGGCAAGGCTTCGACTGTTTTTTGCCCCAGGTTCGGCATCAACGCCGGTCGGCCCGGGGCATGCAGGACACCGTCGAAGCACTGTTTCCGAGGTACGTTTTCCTGCGCGCGCGCGCCGATGGCTGGACGCTTGGGCCAGTGCGGTCGACGCGCGGTGTTGCCGGCGTTGTGCGCTTCGGCCAGCAGGCTGCACACGTACCGGATGCGGTGATCGAACACATCCGCTCGCGCATCCAGGTCGACGGCTGTGTGCAACTCGACGTGCCCCAACTACGCGCCGGTGATCCGGTGCGCGTCACCGAAGGTCCGTTCGCTGGCATACGGGCTGTGTTTCATTCCGCATCTGGAACCGAGCGCGTGCGCTTGCTGATGGAAATTCTTGGCGAACGCGTCGCCGTTGTTGTCCCGCGTTCGCAGCTCGTTGTCGGCTTTGCCCAGGCGTGGGCCTAGCCATGTTCTAGTGCAGGCGCGTCGCTTGCGCGACGCAGAGTTCGCAATCCACGATTCAGCAACACCGGATTCAACAACACCCGATTCAACAACGCCCGATTCAACAACGCCCGCCTTACCCGTTTGCAGAACCGCCACTCACAACTCGTCCGTACCGGCAATATGGCAAGCCCAGCGCCAAAGGGCGGTAGCCTGTTCGCGGATTGCGCCGATGGACCGTTGTGATCGAACGCATGTTGATTCCCCTGCGCGGAATTCAGAGACATCCGCTGGCACGTGGGCGCCTTTTCAGCGTGCTCAGGCGCTTCGTATTCTGGCAGCTGCGCAGCCGCCTGCATTCCAGCGTCGATGTGCCCTTCGTCAACCAGGCGCGACTGCGCGTGTCGCGCGGCATGAATGGGCTGACAGGAAACATTTACACCGGCTTACACGAATTCGAGTCGATGGGGTTTTTGTTGCATCTGCTGCGCAGTGATGACCTGTTTGTCGATGTGGGAGCCAACGCAGGCAGCTACACGGTGCTGGCCGGCAAGGCGATCGGCTGTCGTGTTGTGGCGGTCGAACCCGCCGATGCTGCCTTGCACGCGCTGCACGCCAATATCGCGCTGAACGACATCGCCGATCGAGTGGAAGTACACGCCGTCATCGCCGCCGATAGCGAAGGAACGCTGCCCTTCACCTGTGACCAGGGGCCAGAAAATCACGTGGCGTGGCCGTCGGATCCGTTGCCGTCGACGCGTTCGATGCCGGTGCAGACGCTCGACAGATTGCTCAACGGCCGCGTGCCGTGCCTGATCAAGCTCGACGTTGAAGGATATGAGCTCAAAGCGCTGCGTGGTGCCAGCACAACATTGGCAGCCCCGGGTTTGCGCGCGCTCATCGTCGAGATCAACGGCAGCGAGTCGCGCTATCAGCTCAGTGCCAAGGAACTGATCGCGGTGTTGCAGCGGCATGGATTTTCCGGGTATCAGTATGACCCGCTGCGCCGGTCGCTGCACCGAATCGACCCGCTGAGCGCGGATGGCAACGTGATCTTTCTGCGCGACAGCGCCCTGATAGCGTCGCTTGTCGCCGCCGCGCCCGCCTTCAGTCTGCCGGGATGGGACCTCAGCATTTGATCGCTGCGAGCGAATCGCGCGAGTGGATGACGCATCGGCTTGTGTTGGCGTTGGCAGATTCGCTGCAGCGAACGTCACGGCTTCGGGAAAAGCAACCTCTTGGACAGCGCCGATGAATGACACCTCAAGCGATGATATCCCGCTGCAGCTTCTGCGCCTGCTCGAAGCCAATCCACAAATGAGCCAGCGTGCTCTGGCCGAGGAGTTGGGTCTGAGTTTGGGAAAGACCAACTATTGCATACGTGCGCTGATCGAGAAAGGCTGGGTCAAGGCGCGCAATTTCAAGAACAGCGACAACAAACTCGCCTACGCCTACGCGCTGACGCCCAAGGGTATTCGTCAGCGCGCCACCGCCACGCTGGCGTTTCTGCAACGCAAGCGCGCGGAATACGTCGCCCTGGAACGCGAAATCAAACGGCTGGAAGCGGAAGTCGTCGCCGGTGGATTGCAGAAATGAACTTTGTTGTGACTGATTGCATGGAACGCCGCGGGTCGCCTGGCTGCAACTGTTGCGGCCGCAATCAGCAGGCTCAGCGATGACGCCGACGCTCGACATGGAGAAAGTGCACATCGCAGTGATCGGTCTGGGTTATGTCGGTCTGCCGCTGGCAGCGGCGCTGTCGGCGCATTTTCCTGTTCTCGGTTATGACATCGATGCCGGGCGCATCGACGCACTCAAGCGAGGCTATGACGTTACGGGTGAACTCAACGAAAGTGAATTGCCGGCACTGCGCAAACTTCAGCTCAGCAGCGACAGCGCCGATCTGGCGCGATGCAATGTGTACATCGTGGCCGTTCCGACGCCCGTCGACGCGAACAAGCTGCCCGATCTTTCGCCCTTGCGTGCGGCCAGCCAAAGCGTCGGCAGGGTGCTCAAGCGCGGCGATGTGGTGATCTACGAGTCCACGGTGTTCCCTGGAGCGACCGAGGAAATTTGCGTGCCAGAACTGGAACGTGCGTCCGGGCTCGCGTTCAATACTGATTTTTATTGCGGTTACTCGCCCGAGCGCATCAACCCCGGCGATCGCCAACGACGCATCAGTGACATTGTCAAAGTCACCTCGGGTTCGACCCCCGCCGTGGCTGAATTCGTCGATCAGATCTATCGCCGCATCATCAAGGCGGGCACCCACCTTGCGCCCAGTATCAAAGTCGCCGAAGCCGCCAAGGCGGTGGAGAACACGCAGCGCGACATCAACATCGCCTTTGCCAACGAGCTTGCAATGATGTTCCACCGCATGGGCATCGATACCGAAGCGGTACTCAAGGCGGCCGAGACCAAATGGAACTTCATGCCGATACGGCCCGGTCTGGTCGGTGGGCACTGCATTGGTGTGGATCCGTACTACTTGATCCATAAGGCAGAAGAGGTCGGTGCCGCACCCACGCTAATTCGATCGGCGCGCGAGATCAACGAGCAGATGAGCGTGCATGTTTTCTCGCGATTGCTTGAAGCCATGGCCGCCAAGCAAATACCGATGACCGGCGCTCATGTGCTGATTCTCGGTCTGAGCTTCAAGGAGAACTGTCCGGATTTGCGCAATACGCGCGTCATCGAGCTGATCGAACAGGCGCGAAGTCACGGCGCGACCGTGGATGTGCACGACCCCTGGGCTGATGCGCTCGAGGCCAGACGCGAGCACGCTGTCGATCTGCTTGAAACGCTCCCCGAGCGCGGCCATTACGATCTGGTGGTCGTCGCTGTTGCACATCGGCAGTTCGTCCAGCTCGGGGTCGAAGGTCTGCGCCGACTGGCGCGCAGCCCTGCGGTGATCTTCGACGTAAAGGGCATGTTCCCGCGTGGCCAGCTGGATGGTCGTCTATGAGGCTGGACCGGGTCTGGCCGGGTCACAAGCACCACGGACGCTCACACTGACATGTGCGGTATAGCCGGCGTCTATTCTTACACCCGCAACGCCGCCCCGGTGCAGCGCGACGAACTGCGCCGTGTGCGTGATCACATGCAGGCACGCGGTCCTGACGGTGCCGGCGAGTGGTTTTCCGAGGACGGCAGAGCGGGACTCGCGCATCGTCGTCTGGCGATCATCGATACCTCGGAACGCGGCGCGCAGCCGATGCGCAGCGCGGATGGAAAGCTGGTGATCAGCTTCAATGGCGAGATCTACAACTATCAGCAACTGCGCGCGACGCTGGAAGCGCAAGGCCGCGTTTTTGTGACTGATTCGGATACCGAAGTGTTGCTGCATCTGTATGCGGTCAAAGGCATGGGCATGCTCAACGACTTGCGCGGCATGTTTGCGTTCGCGCTGTGGGATGGCGAGCGTCGAGTGCTGCTGCTCGCACGCGATCCATTTGGTATCAAGCCGTTGTATTACGCTGACGGCCAGGGAACGCTTCGCTTCGCGTCCCAGGTCAAGGCGCTGCTGTGCGCAGATGTCGATACCGCGCCAGAGCCCGCCGGACATGTTGGATTCATGCTCTGGGGCTCGGTGCCGGAACCGTGGACGATGTACCGCGGAATTCGCTCGCTGCCGGCGGGGCATTGGCTCAGCGTCGATGAGCGCGGAGTTCGGATCTCCGTGAGTTATTGCGATATCGGCGCTGTGCTCGCCGACGCCGCGACGGCGCCGGTGTCGATGGATCGCCTCAGCGCCATCGAGTCAATCGCAGCCGCAATCCGCGACAGCGTAAAGACGCACCAGATTGCTGATGTGCCGGTTGGCGTGTTTCTATCTGCAGGCATCGATTCCAGTGTCATCGCTCACTGCGCTGCTGATCAAGGACAGCGTCCGTTTACCCTGACCCTGGGTTTCGAAGAGTATTCGGGCACGATCGATGACGAGGTGCCGCTGGCCGAGGAACTCGCCAGAGAGATCGACGCCTGGCACAGTACCTTGATCACCCGCCGCAACGATTTCGAAGACGAGCGCGAAAAGCTGTTGGCCGCGATGGATCAGCCCTCAATCGATGGCGTCAACACCTGGTTCATCGCCCGCGCCGCGGCACGTATGAATCTCAAAGCAGTGCTGTCCGGTCTCGGCGGCGATGAGCTGTTCGCCTCGTATCCCAGTTTCAAGCAGGTGCCGCGCATGGTCCGCTATGGCCGACCGTTCCGTTCCATGCCGGCACTGGGTCGCATGTTGCGTCGGTTCTCGGCCCCCTTGCTTGCGCGCATCACTTCGCCGAAGTTCGCCGGGCTGCTTGAATACAGTGACAGCGCCGGCAGTGCTTACCTGTTGCGGCGTTGCCTGCATGCGCCCTGGGAGTTGCCAGCCTTGTTGGGGCCAGAGCTTGCAACGCAAGGTCTGCAGCGATTGCAAACGCTGCCCGCGTTGCATCGCTCCGTCCACAGCAATGCCAGCGAGCGGCTCGCCGTCTCGGCGTTGGAGATGAGCTGGTATATGCGTAATCAGCTATTGCGGGATGCCGACTGGGCGGGAATGGCTCAGTCACTGGAAATCCGCGTGCCGTTCGTCGACATTACCCTGCTACGCGCCTGTGCTCCGGTGTTCGCGGCGTTTCCGGATATCAGCAAGCCGGAACTCGCGGCATTGGCAGCGCCCAAGTTGTCGCACAAAGTTTTGAACCGCCCGAAAACCGGGTTTTCGGTTCCGGTGCGCGAGTGGATGCGTGCCGACGCGACCCACAAAGACGGGCGCGGTCTACGCGACTGGGCACAGTTTATCCATCGCCGCTACGCGGGAGCGCGCGCGTGAGGGTGTTGCTGCTGGCCACAGATGCCTATGGCGGCCACGGCGGCATCGCGCTGTACAACCGCGATCTTGCCGACGCGCTTGCGGCCATGCCCGAAGTGAAGGAAGTGGTGGTGATCCCGCGCACCTTGCCGTTTGCGCCGCAGGGTGTTCCGGACAAGGTGCGCTTCCTCGCGCATGCCGCCGGCAGCAAGCTGCGTTATGTCCGTGCCACGGTGCGCAGTGCGCTGTCGAAGTTTGACCTGGTGATCTGCGGTCACGTGAACCTGTTGCCGTTGGCCGCGCTGCTGCGGATCAAACTGCGTTGCCCGTTGGTGCTGATGGCCTACGGCATCGATGTGTGGAGACAGCCGCACCACACAACGCGACTGTGCCTGCGCCAGGTGAGTGCGGTCTGGTCGATCAGCGCAGTAACGCGCGAACGCATGAATGCCTGGGCACGCTTGCCAGAATCGGCCTACGTGCTGCTACCCAATGCCATCCATCTCGATCGATATGGCATCAGCGCCAAGTCTCCGGAACTGGTTGCGCGCTACCGATTACAGGGGCGCAAGGTGATTCTGACCCTGGCCCGCCTGCCCAGTGCAGAGCGCTACAAGGGCGTCGATGAGGTGATCGAAGCATTGCCCGCACTGATTGCTGACGATCCCAACCTGGTCTACCTGGTAGCGGGCGATGGCGATGATCGTGCCCGACTCGAAGCCAAGGCGTGCGCTCTGGGCCTGCAGGATCATGTGGTGTTTGCTGGCTTCATCGATGAACGCGAAAAGGCCGATCACTTCCGGTTGGCCAATGTGTTTGCCATGCCGGGGCGTGGCGAAGGTTTTGGTTTCGTATTCCTTGAAGCGTTGGCCTGCGGCATACCGGCGGTTGGCAGTCTCGTCGACGGCAGTCGTGAGGCACTGCTCGACGGCGCACTGGGCGAGTTGGTTGACCCACGTGATCAGGCGTCGATCCACGCCGGTATTGCGCGCGCACTGCAGAAGCCGATCGCAATACCGCCAGGGCTCTCGCACTTTAACTGGACGGGCTTTCGTTCGCGATTGAAAGCGGCGCTAGACTCCCTCGTCCCTCAGGCATCGACGCATCGATGAGCAGCAACGATTCTCCGCGCACGGCGTTGATCTGCGGTATCTCCGGTCAGGATGGCGCGTATCTCGCGAAGTTGCTGCTGGACAAGGGCTACCGTGTGGTCGGCACTTCACGCGACGCCCAGATGAGCAGCTTCGGCAATCTGATGCGCCTTGGCATTCGCGACCAGATTGAAGTCGCATCAATGGCGATCAGCGATTTCCGCAGTGTATTGAATGTGCTCGCGCGTTGTCGTCCGGATGAAATCTACAATCTCGCCGGGCAGAGCTCAGTCGGACTTTCCTTCGATCAGCCGGTCGAGACGCTTGAAAGCATCAGTGTCGGTACGCTCAACCTGCTCGAAGGTATCCGGTTTCTTGATGGCGGAATCCGTCTCTATAACGCTGGCTCCAGCGAATGCTTTGGCGATAGCGGTGAAGTACCCGCCAACGAGTCGACCCCCTTCCGTCCGCGCAGTCCATATGCGGTCGCCAAGGCCGCCGCGTTCTGGGAAGTGGCGAACTACCGCGACGCCTATGGGCTCTATGCCTGTTCCGGCATCCTGTTCAATCATGAGTCGCCGCTGCGTCCTGAACGATTTGTCACCCAGAAAATTGTGCGTGCCGCCGTTCGCATCGCCTCCGGCAGCAAGGAGCGCCTCCGGCTCGGCAACCTCGATATCCATCGCGACTGGGGCTGGGCGCCGGAGTATGTGGACGCCATGCATCGCATGATGCAACTAGATCAGCCGCAGGATTTCGTCATCGCCACGGGCGAAACCAATGCACTCAAAGATTTTGTCGCCGCTGCCTTCAGCGTGCTCGGACTGGATTGGCAGGCGCATGTTGATGTCGATGCCGGACTGATGCGCCCGACCGATTTGCGCTTCAATCGGGCCGAGCCCGACTTGGCAGCGCGCATTCTGCATTGGCGGGCTGCTGCCCGGATGCACGAAATCGTGGCACGAATGGTCAGCTCGCTGCTCGACGGGCGGTTGCCAGAGCGATTGTCCGGCGCAGGCAAGACATGAAGTCCTCCCCTTTTCTGGTTGAATTCAGATCGTGGCTGTTTGTCACAATCGCGCGTTTGTCAGCGCACTTGCCAGCGTTTCGTGGCCGTACGCGCGCCTTTCTGCTTCTCTATACCCTGCTCGGATTGAATGGTCACAAGCTGGTTGTCGAAACCCAACTCAGGCGGCCGATTCGATTTAGTGCACGCCTGGATATCCAGAGTTGGCTCCAGCGCGTCGCGTTTTTGACCGGTGAGTATGAGGGCAACACGGTCACGTTCCTGCACCGCGTTTGGAAAGGTCGAGGTGGGCGGGGTTACCTGCTGGACGTGGGGGCAAACGTGGGCATGATCTCGGTGCCCTTTGCCTTGATCGCACGCGACAGCATGCAGCGCAGGCCGGTCGTTATCGCGGTAGAGGCAGTTCCCGACAATGCGGCCGCACTGACGACAAACATCGCGCTCAATCGACTGGAGGACAGTGTTCAAGTCATCGGCACGGCATTGGGTGATGAAGAGAAGTCCATTCGCATTCAAGTCGAGGGAGATCTTGCAGCAGGGGAGGGCAGCGGAACTGCGAACATTCTGCCGGACGGCTCAACCTATGGCTGCGTGGCACAGACTCTCCGGCTATTGACATTGGATGGACTGCTTGCAGCCGGCAAGATCGGGCCCGACTGTACTGTGATCAAGATAGACACCGATGGCTACGACTTGAAAGTCGTGCAAGGTGGCGCCGCGTTGTTGGCGAGCGGCCGCCCGATCGTATACGGGGAATTTTCCGCACATTGCATGCAGTGGCATCATCAAACCATCGACGATGTAAGACGGTTTGCAGAGAAGTTGAACTACGCGTTGCTGTTTCGACAAGACAGCAGGATGAGGTTCAGTGACCTCCCACCGGTTGCTGGGTACTCGCAGGATGTGTTGCTGGTTCCGAATGAATTGAAGTCTGAATTGGCTTGGTGCTGCGAGTCGATCACAGTGACGCCGCAGTCAGAGGCTGAAGCCGGAGACGCGGGTTGAGTTCCGAAAACGACGAACAGTACTTCGGCCACGAACACGTCACGGTGATCGAGCCGTTGCAGGGCTGGCGCATGCTCGATTGGCGCGAACTCTGGGCATATCGCGAACTGCTCTGGGTATTGACTGCGCGCGACGTCAAGGTTCGTTACAAGCAGACCGTGCTCGGTGCGGCATGGGCAGTGCTGCGGCCATTGACGACGATGCTGATCTTCAGTGTCGTCTTTGGCCGACTTGCCAAGATGCCGTCGGACGGCATTCCGTATCCAATTTTTGTCTACTCGGCACTGTTGCCCTGGACGTTTTTCGCCGCCGCGATCACCAGTTCGGGTCAGTCTCTAGTGGGATCTTCGCATCTGGTCAGCAAGGTCTACTTTCCGCGCCTGATCATTCCGTTGTCGTCCATTGGAGCAGGGTTGGTGGACCTGATGGTTTCCTGTGCCATTCTTCTGCCGATGATGTCCTGGTATCAGGTCGGCCTGACCTGGAATCTATTGGCGGCCCCCTTGCTCATTGCGGCTGTGGTCTTCACCGCGCTCGGCATCGGTACCCTGCTCTCGGCATTGACGGTCGCTTACCGTGACTTCACCCATATCACTCCCTTCATGGTGCAGATCTGGATGTATGTCACTCCGGTCATTTTTCCGATCAGTCTGGTGCCGGAACAATGGCGCCGTCTGCTCTACCTCAATCCGATGACTGGCGTGGTGGAGGGATTTCGTTCCGTGTTTCTTGGACGAGATTTTGACTTCGTTGGGCTTTCGATATCCGTGGGCATCAGCCTTCTTTTCTTTGTGGTCGGCATCGCCTATTTCGAGCGAGTCGAGCGGCGGTTCGCGGACGTCATTTAATGGCGAAGTCCGCAATCAACGTGGAGCGCGTCTGGAAAGAGTATGCGGTAGGCACAACGCATCCTCGACATGGCACATTCTATGATTTGCTCGGGCATGCAATGAAGGCACCCCTACGGCTACTGAGCCGTGCCGAGCGAGAGGAGTCAGCAGCCACTCGTTTTCAGGCACTTCGTGATGTCAGTTTTGAAGTCCAGCCTGGCGAGGTAATGGGTGTCGTCGGACGCAATGGAGCGGGAAAGAGTACCTTGTTGAAGGTACTGAGCCGCATCACCGCACCCAGTCGCGGTCGAGTCACGATGCGCGGGCGAGTCGCCAGTCTTCTTGAAGTCGGCACCGGGTTCCACCCCGAGCTCAGTGGTCGCGAGAACATTTATCTCAACGCCACGATCCTTGGGATGGGAAAGCGCGAAATCACACGGAAATTTGATCCTATCGTCGAGTTCTCTGGAATCGAGAGATTTCTCGACACGCCCGTAAAGCGCTACTCGAGCGGCATGTATGTGCGGCTTGCCTTTGCGGTAGCGGCGCACGTCGAAGCCGACATCCTGCTCATCGACGAAGTACTGGCGGTAGGTGACGCCGACTTCCAGAAGCGTTGTCTCGGCATGATGGGCGAAGTGGCACGGGAAGGGCGGACGGTGTTGTTCGTTTCACACAATCTGACCGCGTTGAGAAACCTTTGCACGGAAGGTCTGTTGCTGAATGCTGGCAGCGTTGAGTCCTTCGGCGCGATTGGAGACGTGCTACAGCGGTACGCATTGGGTGCGAGTGGCGAGGGCACTTCGGTGGCTGATTTTGCTGACAGGATGGATGGAGAGATCGCGAGTCTGCAGCGCGTATCCGTTGGCTTGGCCGAGAGCGAGACGGGTGCATCCATCTCAATAGCTACAGCAGTGTCGATCAAGGTTCGCTTTTCTGTTCACAAGCCGGATTCTGAGATTGGCGTCTTCGTCTCCTGTTTGGACGAGAGTCAGAACATGGTGTTCAGCACGGGAAGCTTCTTCGAGCGCGCCTTGTCTGGAGTGAAACTCGCGGCTGGCAGGCACGAGTTCAGTTGCGAGATTCCAGGAAACCTGCTGAACGCCGGTGACTACACCTTGGATGTATCGCTGATTCGCGATCGGTCCGAGGTGTTTCTGAGCGAGCCTGCTGTGGTTGCTTTCCATATTCATGAGGTGGGGTCATTAGTCGAGGGCTGGAATTGGCCGATTCGGGGCGTCATCCGTCCGAATCTGAGGTGGTCCGCGCGAATCGTCAACGATTCCGCCGTCGAGGTCAGGGAAGCAGGTTCGGACCGAAGTTGATGGCTCAGTCGACCGATATTCGATCGGACTGGCAATCGTGAAAGCGTTCGCCAAATCGTTGTTGAACGCTCTTGGCATCGAGCTGCGTCGGCAATACAGCGGCTGCTGGATCGGTCGGCCACGGGCTGAGATTCCGAAAGTGAACACTTTGTTTGAGCGCAAGTTCGACTGGGATGCCGTCCAGCCCGCGATAGACGAAGCGCGTGGTCGGTGGCCTGCACAACATGTGGTTGTGCTGTGCGATGCGCACCGGCCATCAGTTGATGGATGCCGTGTGATGGATACACTGTGGCGTGGACGCGGTGGATGTTGTGCAGGATTTCGCTGCAGCGGAGACGATCTTTGTCTACGCCTGCGACAGCGATGCCATTGGTCTTCCTTACATTCGTCAGGTGGCTAGTTCAGGAGGAAGCTTCGATCCGGGGCAGGCCTACGCCCCGGCCAGCTATTCCAACGTGGATGAGATTGCGCGACGAACGATCGAAGCAGAGTATGGCCGTCAACGAGGGGAAGAGTTCTCGAAGTTTGATTTTGGCGCGGGCGATTCACTCAACCTGACGCAGGCCATCGCTGCGACCGTGCGAATGGATGGATCGTACGTAGAGGTTGGATGCTTCAACGGTAGTAGTGCTTGCGTAGCATTGGCATACATGCGTGAACGGGCGATGCTTCGGGACTGCTACTTCCTGGATTGTTTTTCTGGATTCACCTACGAAGCGGCGCGCAATAGTGCGGATTTCATGTGGTCGGACACTCATGCATCGAACGGAATCGACAAGATGCGGCAATGCATAGAAGCTAGCGCTGGCCCCTCATTCGGCCTGTGCGCCTACGTTGAGCAGCTAAACATCATTACTGACGAGCTTCCCGCGCTCATTGGCACCATCGCCGTGGCCAATATCGACGCTGACCTGTATGAGGCAGTCCTTGCGGCATTGCAAAAGGTCTCGGCGCACATCTGTGTGGGTGGCATCATCGTTGTTGAGGACGCCGGTCACACCCCCGCCCTGATTGGAAGTCGCCTGGCGTTGGAAGAGTTCCTCGCCACACCGCAGGCGTCGGCGTTCGTGCCAGTTTATCTTGAGTCCGGGCAGACGTTTTTAGTGAACACTGGCGTCGCTCCCTTGGCGACGCGAACATTTGGGAGCGGAGCGTGAGCAAAGTCGTTATCACCACCATACAGGCGCCAACGGAATCCGTGATGGCGATGTTGGGTAGGGCGCGCGGGGAAGGCTTTGATGTGATCGCCATCGGCGATCGCAAGACTCCGGAAGTGCCGTGGCCTGAGGGTGCAAGCTACTACAATGTCCAACAGCAGCTGGACGCAGGGTTTGACCTGGCAAAGCTGCTTCCGCTGAACCATTACGCACGCAAGAACATCGGTTATTTGATTGCGATGATGCAGGGCGCGCCTGCCATCTTTGACACCGACGATGACAATGCACCGCTTGGGGCTTGGCACGCGCGTAGCGAGAGCAGCATGGCGCGCGCCTGCCAGCAGACCGGCTGGGTGAATGTCTATCGTTGGTTCAGCGATGCCCATGTTTGGCCGCGCGGCCTGCCACTGGACCACGTTCGCCACCGTGATGTTGTGGCTGAACTCGGTCCGGCAACCGAAGTACGGGCGCCGATTCAGCAGGGACTCGCGGACGGCTCTCCTGATGTCGACGCAGTTTGGCGCCTGCTGATGGATCAGGATATCCGGTTCCGAAATAGCGACAGCGTCCTCTTGCCTGAAGGTGCCTGGTGTCCATTCAACAGCCAGAGCACGTGGTGGTTCCCGGCTGCCTATTCACTGATGTATCTGCCAAGTTTCGTCAGCTTTCGAATGACTGACATCTGGCGCAGCTTTGTTGCACAGCGATGCCTCTGGGCAATGGACTTAGGCTTGGTGTTTCATGGGCCCGAGATGTTCCAGGACCGCAATCCCCACAACCTGATGCGCGATTTCGAGCAAGAAGTCCCGGGCTATCTCGGCAATGAAAAGATTCGCCTGCTTCTTGAGGGCGCGAAGCTCCAGTCAGGCTTAGCGGCGGCGGGCGACAACTGTCACCGCTGCTATGAAGTGCTTGTGGCCGCTGGAGTGATTCCTGCCTCAGAAATTCCCCTGCTGGAAGCGTGGTTGGGTGACACACAGCGAATCATGCGACAGGCTGATCGAATCGCCGCACCCGCAAAGCGTGTTGAGAAAGATTGATTGGACACGCGAGCCCTCATCAAGCGGTTGCTGCCTACATGGCTCTTGGCGAAGTATCGCCATGTACGTCAGGCAAGATCGAACCGGGCGTTGTTGGTGGGTATCCCGGCGGCAGCGCGTGAATTGCATATTCGCTCGGCGATGTCCTCATACCAGCACGTCAAGTTGGCGGACGAAGACGCGAGGGTACACACACGGATCATGGAGGCGGCGCTTGAGAATTATGGCGCTACCTGGAACTACTACAGCGACGCGCTCCGTCCAGAGATTGTTCAGGGCTTCATCGCTTCAATCGATGCGCTACCCAGTGACGTCGCGAAGATCGACTACCTTGAAATAGGCTCTTGCCAAGGTCTATCCATGGCACTCATTGGTGGCTTGTTGCAGGCTCGCGGCAGATTGGGTTCGTTGACCTCGGTCGACCCATACTTTGAGAAGGGATACGTCGAGAACTCACCTTACGAAGTGAGTATTCAGGTGGGCGTTGACAAGTCAACGAAGGAACGAGCGGTTGCGCTCTACGCTAGGCTTTCGCTACCAGTGAAGATTATCGAGCAAACCAGTCTCGATGGCCTACGAATGCTGATTGGCGCTGGCCAGAGATTTCAACTTGTCTACATTGATGGTGTCCATGAGTCGCTGTGGCCAATGGTCGATTTCGGCCTGAGTTGCGCAGTCATCGTCAACGGTGGAGTGCTAATTCTGGACGACCATCTTTGGCCCGACGTGCGGCCGATCAAGTTGCTGTGTGACACACATGCGAAAAAAGTGCAGGAAACCTGGAAAACAGCTTCGTACAGGATCTCCAACACGTGATCGCAAAATTATTTGGCACTCGGCAAATTTCCCAGTTTGTTCGATGGAGAGGTGTCGCATGAATCCGGTCATCGAAGAAATTGTTCGCAGCGGAAACACGCAGTTGCCGGATGGGCGATTGGTGCCGGCTCATTCCGGCATTCCTCCGGGAAGCGGGCGGGTCATCCAGCACGCGATTGAAGTCGCCAAGCCGGCTTTGGCCTGTGAGGTCGGATTGGCCTATGGCCTGAGTACGCTTTACATACTCGATGCAATGCGGCAGAACGGTGATGGTGTCCTGATCGGCATGGACCCTGCGCAGAATGATCAGACATGGCAGGGCGGCGGCCTGCACAATGTGCGCCGGGCAGGCTTCGAGGGTCGCTACGAGTTTCACGAGGCAAGCTCGCAGCAGACTCTGCCTCGCTTGGTTGACGGTGGTACACGCATCCAGTTCGCCTTCATCGACGGCTGGCATACCTTTGACCACACCCTTGTCGATTTCTTCTATATCGATTCCATGCTCGATGTGGGTGGTGTGATTGTGTTGGACGACGTGGGCTATCCCGGGCTGCAACGTCTTGCCCACTTCATCGTGTGCAATCGGGATTACGCGATTCTGGACTTGGATCCTCGTCCAAAGCCCAGGGGGTGGCGTACCAGCGTAAAGTCAATGACGAAACGGGTGTTCGGACCTTTGGTCAGAGACAACCATTCGCCCACCATGGCAACCGCAGCAGCGAGAGCGCGCGTCGACGGCGCGGCATTGATTGCGCTGCGCAAGTGCGGTGAAGACCGCAGGCGATTCGATCATTTTGTGCCCTTCTAGCTCTATGAATGCCAATACAGGTCCGTTGGTTTCGATCATCATCCCCAGCTTCAATCAGGGTCGATTCATCGCGGAGACCATTCAGTCCTGCCTCGATCAGGACTATCGGCCGATAGAAGTACTGGTGTTCGATGGGGCTTCCTCCGACCAAACCGTCTCGGTGCTGGAATCATTTGACGCCGCCGAGTTGCAATGGTGGAGCGAGCCTGATCGGGGCGTTGTCGATGCGGTCAACAAAGGGCTAACACGCGCCAAGGGCGCGATCATCAGCATCCAGAGTTCGGATGACGTTTTCCTGCCGGGCGCGATTTCGACCATGGTTGCCGCGGTGCAGGCTTCGCCATCCCTGGGGCTCGTGTACGGTGACGTAGAGCTGATCGATGCGGATTCTCGGTTGATCGGTGAGGACGTACAGGGAGACTTTGATCTCTGCGACTATCTCGGCAGGTTGCATTACATTCCGCAGCCCGGGACTTGTTTCACCCGCGCGGCCTACGAGGCAATCGGGTCCTGGCGCGACAACGTCAGCTACGTGGCGGATGCTGACTTCTGGATGCGAATTTCAATCCGATTTGATGTACAGCATGTCCCTCGTCTGGTCGCGCGCTATCGCTATCATGATGAGCAGCGCGACACTCAGCGTGCCCGGATCGCACGTGATTGGATCAATGCAGTGGACGATCTGATGGTCCATGGAGGCTTGTCTTCGCGTCAGAAAAGATTTGCGCGCATGGGCAAGGCGCTTGCACGACACCGCTATGCCGCGACCGAAGACTGGCTGGGGCGCACGCGCGCACTTTACGCTGCCGTTCTTGCCAATCCGTTCGGTGTGACGAATCCGCGCTTTCCAAAACGCGAGTTGTTCCCCGGCCGCGACCCGATCTGGCGACAGCTGTCGCGAATCAAGCGCCTTCTCGGCTTCGCTCCGAGATCTGGCTAACGATGTTCCTTCAGAAGGTACGCTCGTTACTGGGTGTCGTGGTAAAGGATCTTCCGCGATACCTGCCTGCGCTTATACGAACGCGCCGCGCTGGATACCTGGCACTGTGCAATCGGGGTGAACGATTGCTCGCGGCACCCAACGGTGTCGGCTTCCGTTGCGATTGGGCGTGGGGCAGCGATCTGCACGCACCAAAAATAGTTCCGCTTTTGGGTAGTGTTCTGATGCGTCGCGCGCATGCTGATCATCCCGTGGTCAGCGCAGCTTTGCCGGCAGCTTCGCAGACGCTGATTCCGGAGGTGAGCTTCGTTATTGGTCATCGCGGCGTGACCAGGATGCCTCATCTGCTGGCCACACTCGGCAGCATCGCTGCGCAGGTCGGTGTTTCGATCGAGTGCATCGTCGTCGAACAGGATACCGAGTCGAGACTCGCAGATCAGTTGCCTGACTGGGTGCGGCTCATTCACACGCCGTCGCCCGCCGCCGAAATGCCCTACTGCAGATCGTGGGCATTCAATATTGGTGCGAAGCACGCCCGCGGTGAACTTCTGATCCTGCATGACAACGATCTGCTGGTCCCGGTCGACTACGCCGCAGCGTCAATGGCCAAAGTTCGTAGCGGATACGAAGTCGTCAATCTAAAGCGCTTCCTCTTCTATTTGAGTCAAGTCCATAGCGAAGCACTATTTTCGGGTCGCATGGATTTGCTCTCGCGACCACCAGAAGCAATCACCCAGAATCTTGAGGGCGGTGGCAGTGTCGCCATCACGCGCGACGGCTACGCCCGCATCGGCGGAATGGACGAGCGCTTCGTCGGATGGGGCGGCGAGGACAATGAGTTCTGGGAGCGGGCACAGTCATTGGCCGTCTGGCCCTACGCTTCAATGCCGCTTTGGCACCTTTGGCATGCAGCGCAGCCCGGCAAACAGGATACGGCCAACCAGACCTTGCAGCTGGCTCGCGAACTATCCGCGGTGGATCCGAAGGCCAGAATAGCCAGACTCAGTTCGCTACCGAACGGGTTGTTCGCTGGTCCGTTGGGTTGGATCAAGCCATCCAGGGAGATACTGACTTGACCGATCCAGTCGTGGCAATCGATGAGGGAAGCCCTTGGATCGCGAGCATTCTGCAATGTCCCGTTTGCGGATCGAAGTTCCCCTCACCCGATGGTTTCAGTTGCACATCATGCGAGTTTGGTAGCGCCGATGGTCGCGACTTGAGATTCAAGAATCCATTGCAGCGCGTGATTCGTTTCGCCGTGGGTGGCGGGCCATCCATAAATGAGTTTTTGTTGCAAATCGACACAACTCGGCCATCGATTACCTACGCAGGCCCCAAAGCCCTGCGAGATTCTGCCGAACTGATGTCCGAAGTCGCCGCTCGCGTTCCGGGCGGCGGAACTGCGCTTGATCTGGGTTGCGGCGCGAGAGACCAGGCCCCTTGTCTCGAGCATCTGGGGTTTCGGTATGTGGGTGTGGACTTTGACAGTGCAGGCGCTGACTACCTTGCGGATGCGCATGCCTTGCCATTCGCGGACTCGAGTTTCAACTGCGTATTTTCGTATGCGGTACTTGAGCATCTGAGCAATCCGTTCGTTGCGATCCAAGAGGTAGCTCGCGTACTCAAGCCCGGTGGATTGTTTATTGGCACGGTCTCGCAAGGGGAGCCTTTCCACAACTCGTACTTTCACCACACGCCTTGGGGATTGCTGTCGGTGCTGAATGGCGCGCCCTCGCTGAAAACGGTCAGGATGTGGGCGGCTCAGGATTCACTGACCTCGCTGGCTTCGATGGGTCGCTACCCGCGGGTTGTTCGACAGCTGCTTAGGATCGTCAGCGGAATCCACAAGGGGATGCCGTGGCTCGCACCCCGGAAAATCACCTGGCGTCACAAGGAGCGCGAGTTGGATCAACTCTACCGAGCCGGTGCCATCTGTTTCGCGGTGCAGAAGTTGACCTCTGCTTCGGACTCCGAGGCTGAGTGAGTTTGGGCGCGCCAATGCGTCTGAAACCGAATGGATATCGGGATTTGCTCGTGTGCAAGTGTGGACATGAGTCGGTCATGCGAGGGTTGGAGTTGGCACGCGCTCGAAGAGACGATAGTGGACGACCGAGAGCGCCTGACGCATGTGCGGCATAGCAGGTTGGCTGGCGGCATCGGGCAGCGACGTAGACGCGACATCGCTTGATCGCATGCTGCAATTGATGGCGCGACGTGGGCCGGATGATCGCGGAATACATCTTGAGCCAGGTGCCGGGCTTGCGTTGGGTCATCTTCGACTCAGCATCATCGACCTCAGCAGCGCCAGCCATCAACCGATGCTCGATGCGGATTCCGGCGTGATGATGGTCTACAACGGTGAGGTCTACAGCTTCCGGGTGCTGCGAGCGAAGTTACAATCGCTCGGCCATCGCTTCGTGTCCGAGGGCGATTCCGAAGTCGTGCTGCGCAGTTATCTGCAATGGGGTGTCGCCTGCTTCGCGCGCTTCGCTGGCATGTTTGCCTTGGCGCTATGGGATCCAAGATCACAGTGTCTGCATCTGGCGCGCGATGCGATGGGCATGAAGCCGCTGTATTTCGTCGAGATGGGCTCGGGTCTGGCGTTTGCCTCGGAGGTCAAGGCGTTCAAGGCACTGCCAGATTTCAAGCTTAGCCTCTCCGATTCGGGCTTGCGCCAGTACATGGAGTTTGGCTACGTATTCGATGTGGACCAGACGATCTTCGATGGTGTTCGAAAGCTGCCGCCGGGCTGCCGTGCCGAGATCAGGCGCGACGGCAAGGTCCGCATCGAGCGCTACTTCTCGCCGCCCGCGCCCGATCCCAATGATCGACGCGACGAGCGCGAGCGGGTCGATGAGCTTCATGCCGTGCTCGACGAGGTCACCCAGCAACATCTGATCGCTGATGTCCCGCTGGGCCTGCTGCTTTCGGGTGGATTGGATTCCAGCGTCATCGCAGCCCTGGCGGCGCGACATGCATCGATCACGACGATCAGCATGGGCTTCTCTGATTCACAAGTCGACGAGCGTCCCTATGCGCGCGCGGTGGCCGATCACATCGGTTCGCAGCATCAGGAAGTGCTGATCACGCCGCAGCAGGTGATGCAGGAAGTCGAATCCGGTGCCTGGGTGTTCGACGATCTATTTGCTGACTGGGGAACCCTGACCACGCGCCTGATGTATCGGCGTTGCGGGGAGCTGGGCATCAAAGCGGTGTTGGTTGGGGAGGGCGCCGATGAATTGTTTGGCGGCTACGATGTGTTTCGAACGCCTGCGCGGCTTGGCCTTTGGCAGCAGTTTCGTCTCTATCAGCGCTATTCCGGCCGGCGCCACGGCGCTTTGTTTGCGCCGTTCCAGCGCATCATGAGTGCGTATCTGGAAGCCGGACAGGGTGATGCCTTCCATGCCATCCGTTTGTTTGAATCCTGCCGTCAGTTACCGAATCAATACGTGATGAAGGTCGACAAGGCGAGCATGGCCGAGAGTATCGAGGCACGCGCGCCCTATCTTGATCGCAGAGTCGCCGAGCTCGCGTTCAGAACGCCACAAGCCTGGCTGCAACGCGGCGGTGAGAACAAGTACCTGCTGCGCGCGCTGGCGAGGCGCGAACGACTGTTGCCCGATGTGATCAGCCAGCGTCCCAAGTTCGGCGCGCCCTTGGCGGCCAGTTGGATGGACGATCATCCCGAGTTCCGGCAGTTCGCGCGCGCGCGCTTGCTCGATGGCGTGTGGGCCGAGCGATTGGGACTGGATCGCGCGATGCGCGCGTATTTTGACGGTGGTCGTGGCGGATACCACTGGCCGAGCGCGCTGTCGATCTTCCGCAACACGGCATGGCGATTATTGCTGCTGGAATTGTGGGCGCCTTACTACGTCAGCGAGCGCGCCGCGTGATTGAAGGTCTGGTCAGTACGGTGATTCCCGTATACAACCGGGCTGCAATGCTGCGCGAGGCCGTCGATAGTGTATTGGCGCAGACCTGGCGACCGATCGAGATCGTCATCGTCGATGACGGCTCCACCGACGATACGCCAGCGGTAGAGGATGAACTTGTACAGCGTTTTCACGGGATCGTCCGGGTGCTCAGGCAGGAGAATGCAGGTCCCGGTGTCGCGCGTCAGCTTGGGCTTGAATCTGCACAGGGCGAATTCGTGCAGTTTCTGGACAGTGATGACTTGCTGCTGCCCGAGAAGTTCGAGACTCAGATTGCTGGGTTGCGTGCGGATGCCGATGCAGATATTGCCTATGGAAAGTCCTATGCGAGCCGCGAAGGCGTTCGTCGCCCAGATCCAGCACAGCGAACAGGTGAGCGATTCCGTACCTTGTTTCCCGCGCTGCTGCAGGAGCCCATCTGGCCCACGATGACACCGCTGTATCGTCGCACAGTGCTCGACCGTATCGGTCCGTGGCCGCGCAAGCGCCAGCTCGAGGATTGGGAGTTCGATGCGCAAGCAGCGGCGTTAGACGTTCAACTTCACTACGACGATTGCTATGTAGCCGAGACGCGCGATCATGGCGAAGCGCGCCTATGTCATTTGTGGCGGGACGATGTGAACGCCATGCGCGAGCGAGTTTCTGCCTATGTCGCCTTACTGGCGCACGCCGAGCGAGCTGGCGTTCCTCAGGATTCAGCAGAGATGCAAGGCTTTGCGCGCAGCTTGTTCTGGATGGCGCGCTGTGCGGGCGTGCGTGGCTTGAACCGCGAAGCGAAGCAACTGTTCGATCTTGCGCGACAGACATCCAGTCCAGTGCGCTCTGACTTGAAGCTGTTTCGAATCGCGGTCTCTATCCTGGGCTGGCGTTTGGCCAGTCTAATGGCGGAAAAAATGACGGGTAGGGGCGCGTGAAATCAGTGCCGGATGTTTCGGTCGTAATGAGCGTGTACAACGCCGATGCGACGCTGGAGAGCACCCTTTTGAGCATACTGAATCAGCAGAACAGGTCGTTCGAGTTCATTGTGGTCAACGATGGATCCAGCGACCGCTCGGCGGCAATACTTGACGATTTCGCGGAAAAATATTCCCAGTTGCAGGTCATTCATCAGCAGAACACCGGCCTCACACGTGCGCTGATCCTCGGTTGCGCGATGGCGCAGGGCGCTTTCATCGCGCGCCAGGACGCTGGCGATATTTCTTTGCCCGGTCGTCTCGCGCAGCAATTGGCGTTCATGCAGGCGCATCCCGAAGCCGTGATGACAGCCTGCGGTGTTGAGTTTCGAGGGCCGCGCGACGAAGTGCTCTACGACCTGACGCGTCCTTCGTCGCAACTGGATGCGGGGTTGCATGCAACAACAATGGAGCAGCTGCGCGGGCCGCCTCATCATGGCGCCACGATGTTTCGGCGCGATGCCTACCTGGCGGTCGGTGGCTATCGGCTTCCGTTCGTCGTCGCACAGGATCTCGATCTTTGGCTGCGCCTGGCCGAAGTGGGCCGTTGCCTCGGAATGAACGAGGTCATGTACGCAGCCAGGCACGAACTGGGCAGCATTAGTAGCCAGCGACGTGGGGATCAGTTCAAGTTGGCCCGACTGGCGCTTGCGGCTCGGGCCGCGCGTTTGGCCGGTAGCGACGATGCCCAGGTGCTTGCTACGAGGCACTTCGAGTACGCCGGCAAGGCACCACCCGGTCGTGCCGAACGTGCCCGCTTCCATTACTTTGTCGGGACTTGCCTGCGCCGCCGCAGTCCGCGGCTGGCGCGGGATTATTTCGCCAGGGCGCTTCGCGACAATCCTTTTCACTTCAAAGCGCTGGCGCACTGGATGATGAGTCGATGAAGCCACCCGTCTTCAATCCCGATTGGCCGGACGATGTGCTTGCACTCTATCGGCACGACATGCAGGAAATCTGGGATCGCGGCATCGCGCCGCAGGTGTGGAATCAGTACCACAACCAGCTCGATCTTTATCTTGGCCTTGCGCCTGCGCAGCCGGCGAAAATTCTTGATGTGGGCTGTGCCCAGGGCACGTTGGCATTGATGCTCGCTGAACGGGGGCATAGCGTGCTGGCGGTGGATCTTCGGCCGCAGTTTCTTGAATACGCCAAGTCGCGTTACACGCATGGCGACGTTCGCTTCATGTCTGGCAATGTACTGGAGGACGATATTCCCGGTGGCCATGATCTGATTTTCGCCAATCAGATCATCGAACATCTGGTGTATCCGGGCGAGATGCTGCAGCGGCTTAAAAAATTGCTCAAGCCTGGCGGTCGGCTGGTCACGACTACGCCCAATGCTGCCTACGTGAAGAATGATCTGCCGAGTTATCGGGCGCTGGGCGATCCGGGTCAGTGGGCGCATCTTCAGTTTACCGCGGATGCCGATGGTCATTTTTTTGCATACAGTGCTGTAGAGCTGCATGAACTTTACGAAACAGCTGGCTTTCACGATGTACGTGCACGCTTTTTCGAGACGCCGTTAATCAATGGACACATGAAGTTGCGCTACCTGCATCGGTGGATGCCGGTGCCGGTACTGCGCATGTTCGATCGATTGACACTGATGCTGCCCTGGTTGGGACGGGCGAGCGCGCACCAACTGCTTGCCACGGGCATTCGCCCGCTGGAGTCCTGATGTTTGCCTCGATCGAGAAGCAGCTTGGGCCGCTGCACGAAGTCATTCGCGACCGACTGAGCGCTTTCTGGCTGCGCTTGCGAGGCGCCAGGCTGGGGCCACGTACCCGCGTGGGACGGCGTCTCTCGGTGATAAACCCCTGGTGCCTGAGTGCTGGCGCGCGTTGCCAGTTTGAGCACCAGGTGTTTATCAAGGCAACAACGGATTCGGCGCGGATCGCACTTGGGGATCAGGTATTCGTGGGGTTCAATACCGAGTTTGATATCTCCGAACAATTGATCATCGGCAACCATGTGCTGATCGCGCCGGGATGCTTCATCACCGACCATGGCCATCGATTCGATTCGGCAGAGTTGATCGCCAGCCAAGGCTGTGTGAATCGACCGGTGTGCATCGAGGACGATGTCTGGCTCGGTGCCAATGTCGTGGTGTTGCCTGGCGTGACGATCGGCCGAGGCGCCATCGTCGGGGCAGGTGCGGTGGTCAATCGCGATGTGGCGGCGATGAGTATTGTTGCTGGTGTGCCGGCACGGGCCATTGGTGAGCGAGCGCAGACGAAGTGAACGCATACGATTCGTTGACTCTCGCCTCATCTCCTGCGAAGCGATGGCTGGTCACTGGTGCTGCAGGATTCATCGGCAGCCATCTCGTTGAGAGCCTGTTGCGAAATGGCCAGCAGGTGATCGGAATCGATAATTTTTCCGGCGGCTTTCAACGCAACCTGGATGAGGTGCAGCGGCTGGTCGGTCCGGATCGATGGCAGGCGTTCAGTTTTAGTCTTGCCGATATCGAAGACGTCGAGGACTGCCGGCGTGCCTGCGACGGCGTCGACATTGTGCTGCATCAAGCAGCATTGTGCTCAGTACCGGCCTCGATTGAGGACCCTCTGCGCACACACAGTACAAACGTTGGTGGATTCATGAACATGCTGATCGCCGCCCGGGACGCTCGCGTAAAGCGATTTGTGTACGCCACTTCCAGTGCGGTATACGGTGAGCAAGTCAGTCTTCCGATCTCCGAGGGAGCCAGTGTCCTGCCAGGTTCGCCTTATGCAGCGAGCAAATTGATCAACGAAATCTACGCGGGTATGTTCACTCGTGTTTTCGGATTGGATTGTATCGGCCTTCGCTACTTCAACGTATTTGGATCGCGACAGGACCCTGCCAATGCCTACGCTGCGGTGATACCCAAATGGATTACGCAAATGATTCGCTCTGAGCTGGTGTATATCCACGGCGATGGACAGAACACTCGGGATTTCTGCCTCGTTGAGGAGATTGTGCAGGCGAACCTCCTCGCCGGGACGTCCACGCGCCTGGGTGCCCAGAATCAAGTCTTCAATATCGCGGGCGGAGAGGCTACATCATTGAATGAACTGTTCCAGCTGGTGCGCGCTGGGCTGGCGGCCCATTTCCCCTATGTGTTGGCATGCGAACCTTTGCATGATGCGAATCGCCTAGGGGATATCCGACACTCGGTGGCGGACATCTCCAAGGCAAAGCGCCTGCTCGATTACCGCCCGCTGGATAAACTGGCCAACGGGCTGACCGAGGCGATAGCCTGGTACGCACTGCAACTTGGCGGACGGTCAGGATGAGCACCGGGCCGCGGATCAGCGTCGTCATTCCGAGCTACCGGCGCGAGCAGGTATTGCTTGACTCGATCGATAGTCTGCTCGCGCTGGAGCGGCGCGCTGACGAGATTCTGGTGGTCGATCAGACGGAGAATCACCGCCCAGACACGCGTCGTCGACTCGATGAATTGCATTCGGCAGGGTCAATTCGCCTCATTGAGCAAAGCCCTCCTTCCATTCCAGCCGCAATGAATACGGGGCTGAGGGAGGCTCAGGGTGAAGTCGTACTCTTTCTGGACGACGATATTTTTGCGGAGCCCAGTCTGGTAGACGCGCACCTTCGTGCGCATGCGCGGTACGAGGACTGCATCGTCGCTGGCCGGGTAATCCAGCCATGGGAGGAGGGAGAAGATTTCGAAGCTGTTGAGGAGTTTCGATTTGGTGGAATTCGCGGCAGCTGGATCCCAGATTTCATGGGTGGAAATTTTTCAGTTTCTCGAGTACAGGCTTTGACGATTGGCGGATTCGATGAAAACTTCGTCCGTGTCGCCTACCGGTTCGAGGCCGAGTTCGCGCATCGCTTCCGAGCCCGCGGATGGCGCATTCGATTCGAGCCCGCGGCCTGCATTCACCATCTGAGAGTGGTCTCGGGAGGGACGCGCAGCTATGGAGAGCATCTGGTTACCAGCCGGCCGGATCATTCCGTCGGCGCTTACTACTTCGTGCTCCGAACGGAGCGTGGCAGAAGGAGGCTGGGTGAATTCGTGCGTCGATTCGTCCGGTCGGTCGCCACCCGGCATCATTTGCGCCGTCCCTGGTGGATACCGGTAACGCTAGTGGCAGAACTGCGCGGAATGCTCTGGGCCATACGGCTCAACCGCGCCGGTCCCAGGCGATGGGAGTCGCCTCAGCATGATGCCTGAGCTTGCCCTCGCACTGGTGTTCTTTCTGGCGGTGCTGGCCCTTGGGTCCTGGCGCTCTGGTCTGATTCTGTGCACGCTCACGGCATTGCTGCAGGACCCGATGCGAAAGCTGACGCCGAACGAGCCGGTGTATTTCGTGGTGCTTGTCGGTGCCGTGTTCGGTGCAGCATGGATTGGCGCGCTGCTGTCGCGAGTGGCACTGAGGCCGAGCTCGATTCGTGGCTGGGAAGCGCAGGTCGGTACTCCCTTCACCTTGTTCGTGATTGTTGTGTCGCTGCAGGCAGTGCACTCGTTCGTGCGCTTTGGCAGCATTGCCATGACATCGATTGGGATGTTGTCCTATTTTTCTGCGCTGCCTGCGATTGTGTTCGCCTATCAGTACGCAGTGCGTTTTGATCTCAAGGGAATCACGCGCTGGATGTGGTTCTATGTGTTTTTCGCTTCCATTGCCCTGCTTGGTGTCTATCTCGAATACATTGAAGTGGACTGGGCCGCGCTCGGTGAGGTCGGCGAGGGGCTGATCATCTATGACGTGAGCATGGCCCTGAAGGCCTACTCGGGTTTCTTCCGCTCCTCCGAGATTGCCGCCTGGCATACCAGCACGATCGCGTGCTTCGTCTTCCTGCTTCTGGTTGGGCAACGGCGCTCATTTGCGCGATGGGCACTGGCCGCAGGACTAGTGCTGTTTTTGATCGGTATCGGTGCGCTGACCGGACGCCGCAAGATGCTGGTGCAGATCGCGATCTTCATCAGCATGTACTTTCTGCTCGTCGCGTGGTTTCAGCGTGGTGCCACCAAGATTGCCGGTGTGATCGGTTTCGTTGGACTGGCTTCCTATATTGCGATCATCGGCCTAGTCGAGCCTGATCCGGGAGATCGTACCTTCCGTTCGCATGAGCTTAGCGTGGCACCGGATCAGCTTTACCAGGCCTACGCCTTGCGCACGCGCTCAGTGATTGAGGACATTCCGGACCGCATCTCACAGCTGGGGTTTCAGCCAGTGACTTGGGTGGTGGAGCAGCAGGGCTGGTTCGGCGCTGGACTTGGGACCGGAAGTCAAGGAGCCCAGCACTTCGGTGCCGACGAAGCCATCGATCGCGGTGCGGCCGAGGGCGGACTGGGGAAGCTGACTATGGAGCTCGGCGTCCCCGGTCTGTTGATCGCAATCTGGTTTGCTTATGCACTTGGTCGCTACATGTGGCGTGTGCTGGGACAACTGGCGAGTACTTCGCAGAAACACGCTCGCGTTGGCTACGGGATGGTCGCATTCATGGCATCCAATGTGGCCGCGTTCTCGGTTGCCGCCCAAGCCTATGGTGATATCTTCATTCTACTTTGCCTGGGTTGGGCGCTTGGGTTCCTACTTGCTCTGCCGGTGCTGGCACAGCGTGCCGTGCAGTCCGCGCAACGTGCTCCCGCGCCAGCGCCGGAGTTTGGTACTCTGCGGCGATGAAAGCAGCCATTCTCTGCGGTGGACGCGGCACCCGGATCCGCGAAGTCAGCGATCTCATTCCAAAGCCCATGGTATTGATCGGCGACAAGCCGATCCTATGGCACATCATGAAGAGTTACGCCGCCTGTGGAATCACCGAGTTCGTGCTGTTGCTCGGCTACAAGGGCGATGCGATCAGAGAATTTTTTCTAAATTTCGCCGCGCACACCACGGATGTGACGATTGACCTGAGCCGCACGGATGCGGATCGGCTGACCTTTCATGGGGTTCCCAGTGAGCCTTGGAAGGTGACCCTGGTCGACACCGGCGAGCACGCCATGACGGGAGCAAGACTACGCCGTGCGCGGCGGTTTCTGGAAGATTCCGAAACTTTTTGTGCAACCTATGGCGATGGCGTTGGTGATATCGATATGGCCGCGCTGCTCGCGTTTCATCGCGCGCACGGGAAACTTGCGACGGTGACCGGCGTGCTGCCTCCAGGTCGCTTCGGCGAGCTCAGCGTACAGGACGGAGAAGTGCAGAAATTCAGTGAGAAGCCGCAGGTTTCTGGTGGTCGTATAAATGGAGGTTTCTTCGTTTTTCAACGCGAGGTGCTTGAACGGGTGCTCGACGATCGCGAAGATCTGATCCTCGAGCGCGAGCCGATGGAGAAACTTGCCGCGGCACGCGAGCTGATGATGTATCGACACGACGGGTTTTGGCAACCGATGGACACGCCGCGCGAGTATCAGCTGCTCAATGAGCTCTGGGCCTCTGGTCAGGCCCCCTGGAAGATCTGGTAGACGCGGATGTTCGCTGATCAGTTTCGAGACAAACGGGTATTCGTCACTGGCCACACCGGATTCAAGGGCGCCTGGCTATGCGAATGGCTGTTGCAACTCGGTGCCGAGGTGACCGGGTTCAGCGATGAGGCTGGAGTGCAGCGCGAACTCTTCCAATCGCTGGGACTGGCGCCGCGGATGCACCACGTTCTCGGCGACGTGCGCGATCTGCCAGCTCTGGAAACGGCATTGCGGCGCGCAGCTCCAGACTTTGTGTTTCATCTTGCCGCGCAGTCTCTGGTGCGACGGTCGTATGCCGACCCAGTAGGCACAGTTACCACGAATATCATCGGAACGACGAACTTGCTCGATGTGCTCAGACGCCTGGAACATGGCGTCGCCTGCGTTGTGGTGACGTCGGACAAGTGCTACGAGAACCGAGAGGTATTGCATGGCTACCGCGAGGATGACGCGATGGGCGGACATGACCTTTACAGCGCCAGCAAGGGCGCCGCTGAAATCATCACACACGCCTACCGACGCTCATTTTTCAGTGCCAAGGGATCGAACGTGCGGGTGGCGTCGGCGCGCGCAGGCAATGTGATTGGTGGTGGAGATTGGGCGGAGGATAGAATTCTGCCGGACTGCGCGCGTAGCCTCGCGGCCGGAAAGGCAATCGTGGTTCGCAATCCCTTGGCCACCCGTCCATGGCAGCACGTCCTGGAACCGCTGAGCGGTTATCTGTGGTTGGCCGCACTGCTGAGTGGAAACGTGCGGCTACCTCGAGTTGATGGCGCTGAGGATGTTGCCTCGGGTTTTAATTTTGGCCCATTGCCAGATGCCAACCGTTCGGTCGGCGAGTTGGTCGAGGAGGTGCTCCGGCATTGGCCAGGCCAGTGGCTCAAGGAAGCCCCAGCGGGCGGCCTCCACGAGGCAGGCTTGCTCGGGTTAGCGATCGACAAAGCCTTTCATTGTCTGCAGTGGCAGCCCACCTGGACTTTTGCGCAAAGTGTCGCCGCGACGGTACGTTGGTACCGCGACGTGCAGTTTGGAACACGTGATGTACTGGCGGCGACACGAGGCGACATCGCGGACTACCAGCAGGCTGCAACCCTCCACGGACTGCGGTGGACCCAGTAGTCGTGCACACCAAGGAATGCGAAACATGATCGATGGCGTCGTAGTTACTCCGTTGCGTCAGATTCCCGACGAGCGAGGCAAAGTGATGCACATGCTGCGCTCCGATGCGCCGCATTTTGATCGCTTCGGCGAGATCTATTTTTCGGCCGTGCATCCCGGCGCAATCAAGGCCTGGCATATCCATAAATTGATGACGCTCAACTATGCCGTCGTGCACGGAATGATCAAGTTTGTCCTGTACGACGATCGCGAAGGCTCACCAACGCGCGGCAAGCTGCAAGAGCTGTTCATCGGCGAGAGCAATTACTGTCTGGTGACGGTGCCGCCCTTGGTGTGGAATGGATTCAAGGGCTATGGCGAGAAGGCCGCGATCGTGGCGAACTGCACCACACACGTCCACACGCCCGACGAGATCGAACGGATGAGTCCTTTCAGCGACCGCATTCCCTACGACTGGGACATAAGGCATGGCTGATCGCCGCTGCCTGATTGTCGGCGGTTGCGGTTACATCGGCGCGCGGCTGGCGCAGTCTTTGTCGGCGGAATGCAAGGTCACCATCACGCGGCGCAGGCGATCCGCATTGCGCGATGCCTGGATTGGCGACAGCGGAATCAGGGTCGTCGACTATGATAGCGACCGCGATCGGCAGCTGGCGGTAGCAGGTGAGTTCGATGCCTTGATCAATTTGGCCATGCCGAGTGCGGCCGAAGCGGTGCGCGATCCTCAGGCTATGCAGAAAGCCAGGGCGAGTGCGCAGGCGAGTGTCGATCTTTTACGCGGTGGTAAAGTCGGCCGGCTCCTGCATTTCTCCAGCTTCCATGTTTATGGTGGTGCTGGTCGCGCTCGATTCGAAGAGTCCGAACTTCCGGCGCCCGTCCATCCCTATGGTCAGATCCACCTGGAGTGCGAGCGATTGCTGGCAAAAGACGCGGAGGCGCTGGTCATCAGGCCCTCCAACATCGTGGCGTGTCCTGCGCATGCAGATCTTGGGGATCAGTCCAGATTGCTGTTTCTCGATATCTGTCGGCAGGCTGCGGCTGGCGCGATTGAGCTCAACAATGATGGGCTGAGTTATCGCGATTTCGTGGCGTTCGAAGACGTGTTGTCGGCGGTCCGGATTCTGCTGGGCTACGCGCCCGGCACCGATCGCCTGTTCAATGTGGCGCGAGGCGAGGCGACACGGCTTGACGACGTCGCTGAGATGGTGGCTTCGGCTTCGGAATCACCAGTCGCTGTGCGCTTTGGGGTGGGTCAGGATGCCTTTCGCGGTCCCTTTACGATATCTACCGAGCGCCTTGCCGTACTCGGCTGGAAGCCAGGCGCTAGGCTCGTTGATGAGGCGCGCCGCATCATCCGCTTTTTCTCATGACTGAAGCTCGGCTCCTGGTGATATCCCCACCCTGTCATCAGCCCATCAATCGAGCGGTTTACCGTGAGCTGGCCGAACGCCACGGTGTGGCGGTGCACCTTGCGGTTCCAAGGCGGCTCTACGTGGGCGGTCGGTGGCGGAATACTGAGAAAGGCACGGCTGAGTCCTATACGCTCAGTTTGCACGAGATTTCTGGAACTCACGGGCGCCTTCAGCGCATACACGGCTTGGGAGATTTGGCGTTCACATGGAAGCCCACACACGTACTGATCGACAGCGATCCGGCAAGTATGATGGTGCGCTCTGCCGCGCGTGCTTGCCGTGGCGCCAAGGTGTGGGCGCTGACTGCGGAGAATCTGCCATCGCGACCTCTCTGGGAAATTTTCGAGGGTATCGCCGCGTTCAGTCCGACTCATGTGATCGCGCCGTTACTCAAGGTGGCTCTGCGACGCTGGGTGCACCCGCAAGTCGATCATGTGTTCACGCTTAGCCAGGATGGCAGTCGGGTCATGGCCGACCTCGGGTTCCGCGGACGCGCTACACGTATCCCGCTTGGTTTTGATCCGGCGATGTTCTGCGTGCAGGATGACGCGAGGATCGAGGCAACGCGCCAGGGTCTCGGCCTGTGTGCGCCGACCGTTGCTTACTTTGGTCGGCTTACTCCAGAGAAGGGCGTACACCTGCTGCTGGAGGCGCTGGCGCAGATTCGAGATCGGCCCTGGCATCTCCTGCTGGATCGCTTTTCCGATTACCCCACGCCCTATGTCGACTTGCTCACCGAGCGCGTGCGGACGCTGTCGCTTCAGGATCGCGTTGTCTTCTTCGATGCCCGACATGAACAGATGCCGGATTTCATGAACGCCGCTGACATTGTCGTCCTGCCCTCACTGAGTACGCCGCGCTGGAAGGAGCAGTATGGCCGCGTTTTGCCTGAAGCAATGGCCTGCGGAAAGTATGTGATTGGCAGTGATAGCGGCGCAATTCCAGAGATAGTTGCCGGCTATGGCCGAATCTTTGCCGAAGGTGATGTGTCCGCGTTACGCGATGTGCTCGCGCAGTTGCTGGCGGGCGAGGACCTGAAGTCGCGCCGCGCGGAGATATCCGCGTATGCGCACCGTGAGCTATCCATCCGTCGACAGGCCCAGATATGGGCGGGTCTACTGCGGTGAGCGTGGAGGCGTCGCGGTCGTTGCGCATTCTGCACGTGGTGCCAAGCTATTTGCCGGCGGTGCGCTATGGCGGGCCGATCTATTCGGTTCATCATCTGTGTGTGGCGCTGGTGCAACGGGGGCATCAGGTGGATGTGGCGACGACCAGTGTGGATGGTCCCGGAGACAGTGATGTGGCGCTGGGTCTGCGGGTTGAGCTGGATGGCGTTGGCGTGCACTACTTCCCGAGCCGGTGGCTGCGCCGCTTGTATTACGCACCGCTACTCAGTGCCTGGCTGCGTGACCGTGTGGCCGCTTACGATGTGGTGCATCTGCATTCGGTTTTTCTCTGGCCAACTTTGACGGCTGCCCGTGCAGCGCATCGCGCAGGAGTGCCGTATGTGGTTTCGCCGCGTGGCATGTTGGTCCGCGAGTTAATACGTGCGCGCAGCCGATGGCTGAAGATGGCGTGGATTGCGCTGTTCGAGCGAAGGACAATCAGGCAGGCGGCGGCAATTCATCTGACCGCAGAGATCGAGCTTGCCGCGCTGGATGAACTCGGTCTGCGGGGTGGTGGCCTGGCGACGGTGATTCCTAACGGCGTTGAGGTGGGGGTGCAAGTCAAGTCCCAGACTCAGGCCAGCGATCCCTATGTGCTCGTGCTCGGTCGCATCAGTTGGAAGAAACGCATCGAGCGTGCGATCGAGGCCATTGCCTTGCTGCCCGGGATCCGGCTGGTTGTGGCGGGCGGAGATGACGAGGGACTGCAGGCGCGTCTGCAGCAGATTGCGATCAGCCACGGCGCAGCTGAGCGAGTGCAGTTTGTCGGCCATGTGGAAGGCCGAAAAAAACGCGAGCTGCTGCAGGGTGCGCGTGCGCTGTTGATGGTCTCGCTGACGGAGAATTACGGCAACGTGGTGCTCGAGGCAATGGCAGTCGGGACGCCGGCGATCGTGGTGCCGCAGATTGGTGCGGCCGATGCCGTGCGCGCAGCCTCGGGTGGCTGGGTGGTCGACGACTGCATCGATGCGCTGCGCCGGCAGTTGGCTCGATTGCTGGATCATCCCGACGAAGCTATGGCGGCTGGCCAGCGAGCTGCCCATTGGGTGCGTTCCGAGGCCAGCTGGCCTGCCATTGCAGGGCGCATGTCCGCACTCTATGAGAGTCTGGTGCCGGTAGGACAGGCGTCGTGAGTTCAGCGATGCTGACCACGACCGTGACTGAAGGCGACCGAGTGGCGATTTCCGTCATGGTGTTCACGCTCGATGAGGAGATTCATCTGCCGAGCTGCCTGGCCAGCCTGGCCTGGTGCGACGATGTGATCATTGTGGATTCATACAGCAGCGATGGCACCGAAGCGATCTGTCGCGCGGCCGGCGCAAGATTCGCGCAGCATGCCTTCACCGGCTTCGGCGATCAGCGCAATTGGGCGCTCGATCATGTGCCGCCGCGACATGATTGGGTGCTGATCCTGGATGCCGATGAACGGGTGACGCCGGACCTGGTGACCGAGTTGCGCAGCTTAATTCCTTCGGTAGCCGCAGATGTCGGCGCCTTCCGCATTCGTCGACGCTTTCACCTCTGGGGTCGATGGTTGCGCTATTCCAGCCTGTACCCTACCTGGGTGGTTCGATTGGTGCATCGCGAACGCGTGCGCTACACCAACCGTGGTCACGCCGAGACACAGGAAGTGCAGGGTCGGATCGCTGATCTCGCACATGATCTGATCGATGAAAACATCAAGGGCCTCGACGACTGGTTCGAGCGACAGTGTCGCTACGCGGCCAAGGATGCGGCCTACGAGCTGGCTGCGGAGCACACGCCGCTGCCTTGGCGTCGTGGCCTTTTTGGCGGTGTGCTGGAGCGGCGGGCCATGCTGAAACGGCTGGCCGCTCGCGTGCCCGTCCGGCCCTTATTGTATTTCCTCTACAGCTATCTGCTGCGCCTTGGCTTTCTCGATGGGCGCGATGGGCTGCAGTTCTGTTTGATGAAGGCGCTCTATCAGCGCATGGTGCAGATTCGTAAGTACGACCTGCGTCGTGCCGCGAAGCGCGCGGGGGTGAGTTGATGTTGCGCACGGACAAAGTCACATGGGGCGGCACGAGCTGATGACACTGATTCTGGGACTAAACGCCTTTCACGGCGATTCCTCTGCCTGCCTTATTCGCGATGGTGTGATCGTCGCGGCGGCGGAGGAAGAACGCTTTCGCCGCATCAAGCATTGGGCGGGATTTCCCAGTGAGGCGATTCGCTATTGTCTGGCGGAGGCGGGGGTTTCGCTCTCGGCGATTGAGCATGTGGCGATCAATCAGGATTCCAAGGCCAATCTTGGCCGCAAGCTTGCCTACACCTTGCTCAAGCGGCCGGACTTGGGTCTGGTGCTCGACCGGATTCGCAACAAGCGCGAGCGCGAGGGGGTGGAGGTGCATCTCGCGCGCGCTTTTGCCGATCAGACTTTTCGCGGTCGCGTGCACGCGGTGGAACATCATCTTGCGCATTTGTCTTCGGCGTTTCATGTTTCACCCTTTGCCGAGGCCAGCGTTGTTTCGGTGGATGGCTTCGGTGATTTCGCGAGTGCCGCCTGGGGTGTGGGTCGGGGCACTGCAATCGAGGTCGAAGACAAGGTCTATTTTCCGCATTCGCTGGGAATTTTCTACCAGGCACTGACGCAGTATCTGGGCTTTCCACATTATGGCGATGAGTACAAAGTCATGGGGCTCGCTCCCTATGGACAACCCAACTATCTGCCGCAGTTGCGCAAGCTCGTGCAGTTGCAGGGCGATGGCAGTTTTCGTCTTGACCTTAGCTACTTCCGGCATGCGCGCGAGAAAATCGAGTACGAGTGGGAGAACGGCTCGCCCTCCGTGGGCACGTTGTTTGCGCCTGCACTCGAACAGTTGCTTGGCCCCGCGCGCCGCGCAGGCGAGGCACTCGAACAAAAGCACAAGGACATCGCGCGATCGGTGCAGGCGATGTACGAGGAAGCTTTCTTCCATCTGCTCAATCGCCTGCACGAGCGGCATCAACTCGATGCGCTGTGCGTGGCCGGCGGCTGTGGCATGAACTCGGTTGCAAATGGCAAGGTAACGCTGAGCACGCCATTCAAAAAGCTCTACGTCCAGTCCGCGGCCGGCGATGCCGGTGGTGCGATCGGTGCAGCTTACGCGGTGTGGCACGAGCTGGGCGGTGCGCGCGGCCCGGTCATGGATCACGCCTACCTCGGTCCGGGATGCGATAGGGCCGTGGTTGCAAAGCTATTGCAGGATCGTGCTTCCGAGATCGCGGCTGCCGCATGCGCGGTGGAGCTGGTGAGTGACGAAACCATAGTGTGCGCACGCACAGCGCAATGCATCGCCGACGGGCAAGTGGTGGGTTGGTTTCAAGGCCGGATGGAATGGGGCCCGCGTGCGCTCGGCAATCGTTCAATCGTCTGCGATCCGCGCCGCGCCGACATCAAGGACATTCTCAATCTTAAAATCAAGCGTCGCGAATCGTTTCGGCCATTCGCGCCTTCGATTCTACGCGAGGCAGTTGCGCAGTGGTTTGAGATCGATGGAGAGGTGCCTTTCATGATGCAGGTGTACCCGATCCGCGTCGAACAGCGCGCGCGCATTCCGGCGGTTTGCCACGTCGATGGTTCGGGTCGGTTGCAAACCGTGTATCGACATACCAACCCGCGCTTTTACCGGTTGATAGAGTCCTTCGCAGCGCTGACTGGCGTGCCAATGGTGTTGAACACTTCTTTCAATGAGAACGAGCCCGTGGTGTGCCGTCCCGACGAGGCGCTGGATTGTTTCCTGCGTACGAAGATGGACATTCTGGTCATGGGCGATTATCTGATTTCGCGGACACCCGATCGATGACGCAGTCTCGATGAAAATCGTGATGCTCTGTGACTGGTTGCCACCCGATTTTGGAGCGGTGGGGCAGTATGCGTTGCAGCACGCGCGTGAGTTGGCGGAACAGGGGCATGAGGTGTGTCTGGTTGGGTTTTCGTCACAGAAGTCGTGGCAGACAGTGGTGTCGTATGGCGAAGGCGCATTGACCGAGCGTCGAATCTTTATGCCGCTGTATGACCGGGGCGCTTTGTTGCAGCGTGCGCGGTGGACGCTAGCGGCCAATGTGAAGTTGTTGTTGGCGGCGCGCGGCGAACTGCTGCAGGCCGATGAGATTCAGTTCACCGGATCGCCGCCGTATCTGCTGCATTTCATCGCCCCGTTCAAATCGAAGTTGCGCGGGCGACTGCGTTATCGCATTGCGGATTTTCACCCGGAGTGCCTGATCGCGTCGATGACCAGGGTGCCGCTGTGGTTGCGACTGATTGAGCGGCTCACCTGGTTCTGGCGACGGCGCATTGACGTAATGGAAGTGATTGCAGAGGATCAGCGCCAGCGGCTGATCAGTGGCGGTATCCAGCGTTCGCGCATTGAATTGCGCCGTGATCGCTCGCCGGTGCGTTTTGACAATGGTTGGGAAGCGGCACCGCTGCCGCCCTTGCTGCAGGGCCGAAAAGTGGTGCTGTACTCGGGCAACTGGGGTGTGGCCCATGACCACGAAACTTTCGCGGTCGGCATGGCCTTGTTTGAACAGGCGCATCCAGCGGTTGCGGGTGTCTGGTTGAATGCAACCGGTGGCCGTGCTGATCAGGCGGAAACCGCTTTGCGCGCGGTCGGGGTCACGGTATTCCGCTCGGCGCCCTGTCCGCTCGAGCAGTTGCAGGCAGTATTGATGGCGGCCGATGTGCATCTGATCACGTTGGCGGATGCGTTCGTTGGATACGTGCTGCCGTCCAAGGTGTACGCCTGCATCGAGTCGGGCAAACCGGTGTTGTTTGTTGGCAGTGCATTTTCCGACGTGCATGTCTTGTGCACACTGGGCGTCGATGTGGATCGTTATCGACGCGCCGACGTGGGTGATGCCGAGGCGGTGTGCCGTGGGCTGGAAGAAATCCTGGGGTTGGCGTGACTGGGTTTAGGGAACCTCTGAAGAAGTCCGGAGCCGCGATAGCCCCCTGAGTCAGGGGGCGAAAAACCCCAGGTTTCTTGGGGGTTTGGCAAGCAATAAGCAGTGTGGCGAAGACTAAGTCGTGACTTATTCAGACCTTCCTGAGCGGAGCGGCAGCGCTGTTGAGCCTTGCTGCGGCGCTCTGGGTCAGAAAAACTTCGCGGCTGAAGCCGCGCATACAAGGGCATGATTGTGCCGATCGGGAAAACGCCACCAGTCGGATTCACTGTTCTTGACCTCGTCACCGTGCTGATCCGGGTTTTGGCGCAACTAGAATCAGCTCACCAGCCCATCGCGTCGTGCACTACGCCCGGCGTCCGATATCGAAATCTAAAGCTTGCACGGGGGTTTATTTGAAACGCGCATTGATTACCGGCATCACCGGCCAGGATGGCGCCTATCTGGCCGAGCTGCTGCTGGCCAAGGGCTACGAGGTGCACGGCATCAAACGCCGGGCATCATCGTTCAATACTGACCGCATTGATCACCTTTACCAGGATCCGCATGTCGACGGGCGCCGCCTGCTGCTGCATTACGGCGACCTGACCGATTCGACCAATCTGATTCGCATCCTGCAACAGGTGCAGCCGGATGAGCTTTACAATCTGGGTGCGCAGAGTCACGTGCAGGTGTCGTTCGACACGCCCGAGTACACCGCAAATTCCGACGCGCTCGGCACGCTGCGCCTGCTTGAGGCGATTCGAATCCTTGGCTTGCAGACGAAGACGCGCTTCTACCAGGCGTCCACGTCGGAGATGTACGGCAAAGTACAGGAAACGCCACAGCGCGAGACCACGCCGTTCTACCCGCGCTCGCCCTACGGCGTGGCCAAGTTGTATGCGTACTGGATTGCGGTGAATTATCGCGAGGCGCATGGCCTCTACGCCTGCAACGGAATCCTGTTCAACCATGAGTCGCCATTGCGCGGCGAGACCTTTGTGACCCGCAAGATCACGCGCGCTCTGGCGCGCATGCATCTGGGACTGCAGGATTGTCTGTATCTGGGAAATCTGGGTGCACGTCGTGATTGGGGCCACGCCCGTGACTACGTCGATGCGATGTGGCGCATGCTGCAACAAGAAATTCCCGAGGACTTCGTCATCGCCACCGGCACTCAACACGCGGTGCGTGATTTCGTTACCCAGGCCGCGGCCGAAATCGAGGTCACGATCGAGTGGCAGGGCTGTGATCACAACGAGCACGGAATTGTCACTTCGGCGCCAGCCTCGTCGTCGATGAAGCCAGGTCAACGCATTGTCGCCATCGACCCGCGCTATTTTCGCCCGGCCGAAGTGGACACCTTGTTGGGCGATCCGAGCAAGGCGCGCGAGAAGCTCGGCTGGACACCGCAAACCTCGTTCGAACAGTTGGTTCAGGAGATGATGGCCGCGGATCTGGCCCTGGCGCGGCGCGATGCGATGGTCAACGATGCCGGCTTCCATGTACCGGTCCATCATGAGTGAACTGCGCTTCGATCGTGAGGCGCCCATCTTTGTCGCTGGGCATCGTGGCCTGGTTGGAGCTGCAATCGTGCGTCGATTGCAGGCCGATGGCGCGACGAACCTGCTGCTGCGCTCGCGTCTCGAGCTGGATCTCACCGAGCAATCCAGCGTGCGGCATTTCTTTGCAAACGAGAAGCCGGCGTATGTGATTCTCGCAGCGGCCAAGGTCGGCGGCATTCTCGCCAATGACTCGCAGCCGGCCGAGTTCCTGCGCGAAAACCTGGAGATTCAGACCAACGTCATCCATGCGGCCTGGCAACATGGCGTGCGTAAACTGTGTTTCCTGGGTTCGTCGTGCATTTACCCGCGACTGGCCGCGCAGCCGCTGCGCGAAGACAGCCTGCTCACCGGGGCGCTGGAGCCGACCAACGAGTGGTATGCGATCGCGAAAATCGCAGGCATCAAGATGTGTCAGGCGTATCGACGTCAATACGGATTTGATGCGATCAGTGTCATGCCTACCAACCTTTACGGTCCGGGCGATAATTTCGATCTGAAGACTTCGCATGTGCTGCCGGCTCTGATCCGCAAGTTTCATGAGGCACGCCAGCGTGGAGATGCCGAAGTATCAATCTGGGGCAGCGGCACGCCCCTGCGTGAATTTCTGCATGTTGACGATCTGGCAGATGCAGTGGTTTTTCTGCTCGATGGCTATTCGAGCGCGGAGCCGATCAACGTCGGTGTCGGCAGCGATATCAGTATTTTGGATCTCGCCCGGTTGGTGGCGGAAATAGCCGGCTACGGCGGACGCATCGTCACCGATCCGGGCAAGCCGGATGGCACACCCAGAAAGTTGCTGGATATCAGTCGTCTGGCTGCGATGGGCTGGACTGCCCGTATTCCCCTGCGGCGAGGAATCGAAGAGGTGTACCGGTGGTTTGCCACACAGCGCGCGTGAGTAGTGGCGGCACTGCAATGGTGCGTGACGCTATAGCGCTGCGCGGTGGTCGTCATGCGCGTTGAGTGGATCGCGCTGGCAGCAATCTTTAGTGCGTTGCTGACTTGGGCACTTGCGCATTTTGCCGGCGCGCTGGGAATGATTGATCACCCCGGCGGGCACAAACATCACCGCGAACCTGTCGCGATGGTTGGCGGGCTGGCGATCGCCTTGGCGATCACAATGGTACTCGGCTTCAGTGCTGCCTCGTTGCCGAGCGCGCAACGCGTGTTGCTGGCTGCTGCGTTCGCCATGTTGCTGATTGGTCTTGCCGATGATCGTGTTCGTCTCGGTGCACACACGCGTTTTCTGGCGCAGGCGGTGGTGGCGATGGCGCTCGGCTTGGCCGGCGATACATTGCTGATCGATCTGGGCGCACTGTTCGATGGCGAAGATGTTGTGCATCTTGGCTGGTTCGCGCTGCCGCTCACTATTTTCTCGGTAGTCGGCGTGATGAATGCCTGCAACATGAGTGATGGCCTGGACGGTGCGGCCGCTGGCATGGTGGTGTTGGCATTGGGCGGCGCAATCTTTCTTGCCTTCGGTCACGCGTTTGCACCGCACATGCAGATTGCGGCCACGGTGCTGGGCGCGGTGTTGGGGTTCATGGTTTGGAACATGCCGCTGCTGTGTTCCGCGCGTGCCTACCTCGGTGATGGCGGTAGTCTGTTGTTGGGCACATTCATTGCGTGGACGCTGGTGGCCTTCAGTCAAGGCGCAGACCGCGCCTTCGCTCCAGTGGTGGCACTTTGGCTTTATGCCGTGCCTCTGATCGACACGGTGTCGGTGATGTGGCGTCGCGTTTCTGATGGGCTCTCGCCATTTCAACCGGATCAGCGCCATCTGCATCACATCTTGCTGCGCGCCGGGATGTCGGCGCGCACAGCCTGGCTGATCCTGATGCTGGCGGCACTTGCTTGCGTGTTGGTGGCGATTGCAGCAACGCGGGCGTCTTGGCCGGAGCCGGCAATGGCGGCGGCGTTTCTGGCGTTGGCATTCAGCCATCACTGGCTGATGCGCAGCGCCGATCGCAGCGGCCGCTGGTGTGGGTGCACGCTGGCGGCAAGCGTCGCGGCACCAGCCTTGCCGCCTTGCCGCGCGGAGCACGACTGATGCCGCGGCGCGGATCAGCGGATCGTTCACGGCTAGCGTTTTATCTGTTGCTGTGCTGGATCGTGCTGTTGCCGTGGCCATTGGGTGCCAATCGCGACTGGATCTGGCCTTGGTACTCGGCCGTATTGCTGCTGATCGCGGCGCATTCTGCCTGGACAGTGGATGTCGCCGCGCGTTGGCGCATGGCCCATCCAGGACTGCGGCTGGCATTGCTCAGTCTGTTGCTGCTTGGTCTGCTTGATCTGCTGCGCGCGATCATCGCATTGCCCAGCGACGACGCCGTGTGGAGAACCGCCGACCCGGATGCAGGCATCCTTGGCGCGCTCAGAAGCAGCACTTTATGCGCGCTGGTCTTCACTTCGATGTTGTTGCTGAGTTCGCGACGGCGCGTGCGCTGGTTGCTGGTCAGCATGTTGGCGAGTGGCGTCGCGGTTGCACTATTGGCGTTGACGCTCACACTCACCGGTCTCACCTTGCCCTGGTTGGGACACCGTCTTGGCGGGTCGGAGTTCGCCACCGGCACCTACATCAATCGCAATCATTTTGCCGGCATGCTCGAACTCGCCGGCGCTGTCGGTTTTGGTCTGTTGGCCAGTGGCCTGCGCGCGACCGAGCGCGCCGACAGTTGGCGCGAATGGGTACGCAGGATCGGACACGCCATGCTCGGTTCGCGCTTTGCCGTCCGCGCCGCACTTGCCGTCATGGTTGTAGCGCTGGTGATGACCCGCTCGCGCATGGGTAATGCTGCGTTTTTTATCGGGCTTACGGCGGCTGGTGTCGCGTCGCTGATCTGGTGGCGACCACTGCCGCGTATTCTGATCTGGCTGTTGGTGTCAATTGTTGCCATCGATGTGCTGGTGCTTGGTGCATGGGTAGGCGTGGACAAGCTCGCCGAGCGTGTCGCTGAGACGCACCTGGTGGCTGTGTCGCCGGAGCGCGTGTCGGGCTCAGATCTCACATCGCAACCGGCAACGAACCAGTCGACGCCCGCCGAGCCCGATGATGCCGAGCGTTGGGTCGTGGCCAGGGCCGGGTTGCGGCTTTGGCGGGAGCGGCCGTGGTTCGGGCATGGTCCCGGTTCGTTCCGATTGCTGTTCCCGGCGGTAAAGCCCGAGTCGGTCGGTCTGTTCTACGAGCATGCGCACAACGATTACGTGCAGACTCTGGTCGAGCGGGGTCTGTTTGGCCTGGTGTTGTTTTTGATCGCGACGGCCAGCCTGTTGTTCGCTGCACTCCAGGCCCTGCGCCTGCGGGGCGACAGTCTTGCCCGCGGTCTCGCGCTGGCGACGATTGCGGCCAGCGTCGCGTTCGGTCTGCACTCGCTGGTGGATTTCAATCTGCAGATTCCTGCCAATCTGTTCTGGTTCCAGGTGTGTCTGTTGCTGGGTGCGTTGAGCCACGCGTTGCCCGTGCCCAGGCCGGTCGATCGCAGGACGTCGCGGCGCATAACTGATCACGACGCCCAGCATGATTGAGTCCTGTTGGCGCTATGCATTCGGTATTGCATTGGCCTTGGTGCGCGTGCCAGCGGCTGGCGCCGCGCTGCCAGACGCGCCGCACTGTGTGTTTCAAGTGCACAGCATGGATGCGCCCAATCTGCTTACTTCGGCCGATCAAGCGATCGAGGCATGGCGGGCCGGTTTGAAGCGCGATGGCAACGATCCGGCAGTTCGCCAGGCGATGGCGGATTACGCGATCAATCTGATGCAGCGCGCCAACCGGCTGGATGCGACAGGTCATGATGAGCAGGCGCGCAGTCTGAGAAGCTACGTCTTGCTCAGACTTCCGGATACTGCCTGGCGGGTGAAGCATCTCGCGGCACAGGGCGATCTGGGAGCGATCGAGGCGCGGCTGGCCTGGCTGCGCTCCGATCCTGCACACGACGCGGCCGAGTTGTGCGTGCTGGCGGGTCGTGGCGCAAAACTGGACGGCGCAGAATCCAGCTATCGCCTGGCGCTGTGCACGACCGCGGCCCCCGAAGCATTGGAGCATATGCAACGGGCTGCCGCGCTGGGTCATCCGGCGGCGCTGGAGACGATTGGCAAGCTGTGTCTTACCGGTCGCCTGTCGGGCGCTTGTGCGTTGGATGGGCTTTGTCGCGCGGCGCAGGCCGGACGTATCGGCGCGGCTGCAGCGATCGGCTGGCGGATCACCGATGCGCATCAGCCCGTATCCAGCGACGGCGCGGCTTGGCTGCAGCGTGCGGCCGATGCCGGAGACGCGCTCGCGCAAAACAATCTTGGCGAATGGCACGAACGGCAAAACACGACTGCCGGCGGCATGAAGCTTGCGTTGATGTGGTATCGCCGTGCCGCAGTCAAGGGATTGCCGGCAGCCATGGTAAATGCCGCGCGCCTGCTTGCGCCGGGTGATGCAGAGCAGTGCAAGGAAGCGCAGTCGTTGCTGGAGCAAGCGTCGCGCGCGGGACTGACACAGGCTGTGGACTGGAGAAAAGAGCTGGGCTGCGCGCGATAGTCGAATAGTGAGGGTTCCGTGAAGACCTACCTCAATTAACAAAAATTCGCTGAAATTGCTTGAGTATTGTTGTCTAAATCGTTGAAACTAGCCAATAGTTGTAGTGCCGGGGGTGTCATGTTCAAAAGTACCTCGTTCTCGAGGTTGGCTTTGCTTGTGTCGGGGCTGGTCTTCAGCCTCCAAACGCATGCCGTTGACGGGAACGGATTCAAGGTCGGGCCACTGCGCGTTTCGCCAACCGCTGGCCTTACCTTGTCGCATGATAGCAACGTCATCATCAGTTCCGAAGATGAGATCGACTCTTTTCTTTTGCGTTTTTCGCCGGGCGTCAAAGTCGAGGCTGGCTCCGAATTCAACCGGCTGTCGGCAACCTTGCAGTCAGAGTTCGGACGGTACCAAAGTTCGTCACTGGACAACTACACCGACCACTCAATCGGATTGCAATGGTCGTGGAGTCCGCTGGTGCGCCATTCGCTGTTGGTGGACGGAACCTGGGCGCGTCATCACGATGCACGCGGCACTGCCGGTCGTGAGGGCGAATTGGCGCTGCTGGCGTTGGCGCCGGACGAGTACGATCAAAAATCTGTCGGCGCACGCTACCGCTTTGGTGCACCCGGCGCCCGCGGCCGACTCGAGTTCGAGGCGGCAACCAACAGCATGGAATACCGCAACAATCGTGAGCTCACCATTTTTCGTGACCGCAACGATCGCAAGCTTGCTGGGGGTTTCTACTGGCGCATTGCGCCCAAGACTTCGGCACTGGTGACCGTTGACCAGATCCATGCGGACTACGACGTGTCCACACTCGACAGCACCGAACGACACTATTACGTGGGCGTGGAGCTTGACGCCACGGCCCGCACCAGTGGCTCGCTGCTATTTGGGCACGCCCAGAAAGATTTCGACGATCCCGCGCGCTTGGATTACTCGGGTACCAGTTGGCGCGCATCGGTGAATTACAAGTTACGCAGTTACTCCATGCTGGAACTCACCACCAGCCGCGACGCTGATGAAACCAATGGGTTCGGCGATTTCATTCTGCGGCGTGATGTCACTCTGGCCTGGATGCATCAATGGTCAAGCCGATTGACCAGCCAGATCGACGTTGGAGTGGCCCGTGACGAACACCGCCCGAGTCTGCGTACCGACCGCAGCACGTACTACGGCCTGTCTGGGCAATACCGGCTTGCACCGTGGCTCAGCCTGGGCGCAGGCTATAGTGCTTCGAATAGGTCCACGGATATATCGCAGCTGAACTATCAACGAAAACAATTGCTGCTTTCACTGGAAGCGTCCCTGTAGAGGACTAGAGTGTGAGTCCAACCAGTTGCTAGGGAAGGGTGTGCAGTGAATCTGTTGCGAAGGTTGTATCTGAAAGGTTTGGTAGCGCGCAACGCACGGCGTGCGGGTGGCGCTGACCTGCGTGGCAAGCGTTGGCACCTCGTGCTCCTGGTCTTGCTGTTGGCGCCGATGTTCGCACTTGCACTGGCGCCGATCAGTGCTGCCACCACGGTGCCATCACCCTCGAGCTACACACTTGGCCCCGGCGACGAAGTAAACATTCAGGTTTTTGGCGAACCAGAGCTCTCGCAGCGGCTCAAGATTGCGGTCAACGGCCGCATGAATTTTCCATTTCTCGGCGAGTTGAATGCAGCCGGGTTGACGACGGGTGAACTGGAAAAATATATCTCCGACGGGTTGCGCGGCGATTTTCTGCTTGACCCGAAAGTTTCGGTCACCATCACCGAGTATCGGCCATTCTTCGTCAACGGCCAGGTCAAGAGTCCCGGCAGTTTTCCATTTCAACCCGGGCTCACCGTACGCAAGGCGCTGTCACTCGCCGGCGGCCTGACCGAACGGGCATCGGAGAAACGCGTCAACGTGATCTCGGAAAACGACAAACAGCAGGGTCGCAGCAAGGGGCGACCAGTGCGCATGGAAGATCTGGTCGCACCTGGCGACATCATCACTATTGATGAGAGCTTTTTCTGAAGCGCTTATTGCGGTTTGAAAGCACAGGGGCCATCAAAGGCATCAGCCTCGGCGCCGAAGCTTGGCGCGAAGCGCTCGCCAGACTGGCGGAATTGGCATGGTTCCAGTTAACGTTACGCTATCGAAGCGAAAGCCTTTTGCTTCGAAACTGCTGCATTTCACCCCTGCAACCGTCTGAAGGGATGCCGAGCGCGCGCCGATGAATGCGATGTTGCCGACGGAGTTGCGGGAGCAGCAGTCCGGGGACGACAGCCGTGAGCTGCCGAATCTTCAAGACTATCTGCGCATCCTGTTCCGGTTCAAATGGGGACTGGTCGCATTGATGATGGCGTGCGGGCTGATCGCAGTGCTGCGCGCGCACTCGCAGACACCGATCTATCAAGCCTCGGCAACGATGCTGATTGAGCGGCAGGCAGCGCGTTTCGTTTCCATTGAAGAGGTCTATCGCGCCAATCAGGGTTACGATTTTGGCGAGTATTACCAGACTCAGTACGAGATTCTCAGATCGCGCCCGATTGCCGAGCGCGTCGTGGACAAACTGGGCACGCCAGCGTTTGCCCCACGCGTGGTTGCCGATCAGGGATTCAGTTGGCGCAAGCTTATCCCGGGTGGGTCCAAGGAGCAGCCAGTTGTTGCCGAGCCGGCCGCGGTCGATCGCAATGTTGCCGTTGCTACGGTGCAGGGTGGCGTCTCGATCGTGCCGGTGCGCAACAGCCAGTTGGTGCGCATCCAGTTTCGCAATGCCGATCCGGAGTTTGCTGCAACGCTTGCCAACGCCCATGCCCAGGCCTATATCGAGGAGACACTGGAAGGCCGGGTGCAAATGTCGCAGACCGCGTCGAACTGGTTGAATGAGCGCACTGCCGGGCTGCGCGAGAAGCTCGAGCAGTCCGAGGGTGCGTTGCAGGAGTTTCGCGATCGTGAGCGACTGATCGATGTCGGCGGGGTCGATGGCATGGCGGCAAGCGAGTTGAGCCTGGCCGGTGATCGGCTGGCCGAAGCCAGGCGCGAACGCGCCGACAAGGAAGCGGCTTACCGTCAAGTCGAGGAAGCGAGTCGTCGCGGCGCGCTTGACCAATTGCCGGCGCTATTGGCTTCGCCATTGGTCTCTGATCTGAAACAGTCCGCAGTGGTTGCTGAGCGTGCAGTCAGTGAACTTGCCGGACGTTACGGCCCCAAGCACCCGCGCCGGTTAGAGGCCGAGGCGACGTTGCTGACCGCGCAAAGTGCACTCAAGCAGCAGCTTGAACTGGTCGCATCGGGCATCGATCGCGACTATCAGGCGGCGCGTCTGCGTGAGAATCAGCTCAGCGGCGAGATGGGCAGCGCCAAAGGCGAAGTGCGCGCGCTCAATCGCAAGCAATATGAGTTGCAGGCGCTGCAGCGCGATGTCGACAGCAATCGCGAGCTTTACCAGGTGTTCCAGAATCGTTTCAAGGAGACGGCTGCTTCCGGTGGCGTACAAAGTGCCAACGCGCGCCTGATCGAGGCGGCCATGCCCAATCGGGCTCCGGTGTATCCCAACAAGCAGCGCTCGGCGATGGTTGGGCTGTTGATCGGGCTCGCGCTCGGCATCGCGCTGGCACTGGTGCTCGATCATCTCGACAACACACTCAAAGGCGCCGACGATGTTGAGCGACGCCTGGGCCTGCCGGTACTGGGATTGGTTCCGCGGCTGCCGGACAGCTCCGATTTGGCCGAAGCGCCGATCGGCTACTTCGCCGCGCATCCACAGTCGTCGTTTGCCGAGGCAATCCGCACCATCCGCACCGGCGTGCTGTTGTCGGCTGTAGACCAGGACCATAAACGGTTGTTGATCACGTCATCGGTGCCCGGCGAGGGCAAGACCACCCTGTCGATGAATCTGGCATTCTCTCTGGGCCAGATGAAAAAAGTGCTGCTGATCGATGCCGATATGCGACGACCGGCACTGCACCGCGGACTTCCTGATCAACGCCAGAGCCCAGGTCTGAGCGAATTCATTGCCGGCGAGGCCAAGGTATCCGACTGCTTGCGGCAGTTGCCGAACTCCAATGTATTTGTGATGCCGGCGGGTGTTGCGCCGCCCAATCCCCTGGAGATACTCAGCTCGCGCAAGTTTGCCGAAGCATTGGAAACGCTGGGCAGCAAGTTCGACCACATCCTGATCGATTGTGCGCCGGCCTGTGCTGTCAGCGATGCTCTGGTCTTATCCAGACTGGTGCATGGTGTGATCTATGTGGTGCGCAGTGATGCCACCCAGTGGCAGGTGGCGCGCACAGGCGTGAAGCGTCTGGCGCGCATCGAAGCACCCGTTATAGGCGCAGTCGTCAATCAGGTCGTCGCGCGCAAGGGGGGGTACGGATATGGCAAGTACTACTACCACGGCGACGGCTACTACTCGGACTACGGTTACGCCAAGCGCAAGAAAAGGTGACCAGCGAGGCCAAGGCAGCGGCCGAATGGTGGACCTGCACTGTCACATCCTGCCGGGCTTTGCCGGTGGCCCGATCAATCTGGAAGCGTCACTGCAACTGGCACTGAATGCCGAAACCCACGGCGTGCAGGCAATGGTGGCGACGCCGCACTTTGTTGACGGCGATTATCGCACGCAGTGGCAGTATGCGACTTCGGTCAGCGAAGCGCTGATCGGCCAGCTACGCACCCGCGGCGCATTGATAGAAATAAAAATTGCCGCCGAATGCCGAATCGGACAGCGACTGGCGCGCGCGATCGTGCTCAATCAGGCGCCTGTGTTGGGCGAATATGAAGGGATGCGGGTGCTGATGACCCAGTTGCCCGAATCGCGCATTCCCAAGAACATTGTCAGCATCATCGAATGGATGGCGACCCAGAAAATCCGACCGCTGTTGGCCTGTCCCGAACTGCATCGGGAAGTGCTCAAGGACATTGAAATTCTGGCGCCGATGATCACCGCCGGAGCCTTGCTTGAAGTCAATGCCGCTGCGCTTGCCGGTCGTCATGGACCCTATGCGCAGAAGCGATCGCGGCAGTTGCTCGAACGCGGATGGGCCAAGCTGATGAGCAGCAATGCACGCGCGGGCGATGCCGCCGGAGCGCTGCTCGAAGTCGGTCGCGAAGCGGCCGCTGCGATCATTGGCGAGCACGCTGCCCAGGATCTGGTATGGAAGAATCCGGCGCGGATGGTGGCGCCGCACTTGCTTGGGCGCGCCAAAGGATGAACCACCCAGCCTCAAGCCCGCGACGGCCCTGGGGCAGACGCGCGCTTGCGTTTTTGCTGGCGACGCTTGCCCTGTTCGCCACGCATCTGGCATGGCGCGAATGGCGCACACACCTGTTTGAGGAGCGATTGCTCGCTTTGGAGGTGAACAACCGCGAGCGTCTGGGCGAAGTCCTGCAGCGGCTGGAGCATGCGGCGCCACTGCCCGAAGTGGCGGGTGATAGCGCGACGCGGCTGGAGCTGCGCGCGCGCTGGTGGTTGGTTTGGGCAGAGCGCAGCGCGGGCGCAAAGAATCGTCGAATGCTGTGGCAGCGGGCGCGCGATGAATTGCGCAGCGCAGTTTCAAGGCGGCCCGTATCGGCATTTGCCTGGGCCAATCTTGCGGCGGTTAAATCCCAGCTGGGCAGCATCGATGCCGAATTTGCGACCGCTTTCGCGCGGGCGCTCAGACTGGGCCCTCACGAGTTACGGGTGCAACGACAGTTGCTCGGGATCCTGTTGCGCCATCCCGAGCGCGCCCCGGCGCTGCTGGAGCGCGAGGGCAGGCAGTTGGCGCGGCGCTTGGATCGGCGCGATCCGTATCGCCTGATCGCATTGTCGAGTCGCTATGATGCGCTGCCCTGGCTTTGTGTAGATGAAGAACTGGGCGCTACCATTCGCGCTTTCTGCCGTGAGCAAGGCTATTCCTCGTCTGCAACTTCTTCCTCAGCCATTCCCTTCTCCAATGACCTCCGTCTCTGATGACCCCCATCTCCAATGACCCCCATCTCCAATGACCCCCATCTCCAATGACCTCCGTCTCCAATGACCTCCGTCTCTAGGGAAAGTCTGAATAAGTCACGGCGTCGTCTTCGCCACACTGCTTATTGCTTGCCAAACCCCCGCTCTCGACAGCGGAGCTGGTCGCTCTCAACAGCGGAGCTGGTCGCTCTCAACAGCGGAGCTGGTCAACCTGCGGTTTTTCGCCCCCTGACTGAGGGGGCTATCGCGGCTCCGGACTTGTTCAGAGGCTCCCTAATGACTTCAGCGCCATGAACCCGATGCAAGCAAAGCTTTCCGAACGTCTGGACGAACTCGAATCGCGATTTGCCTTTCAGGATGAAGTGATCGGTGTGCTCAACCCCCAGGTTGCTGATCAGGAACACCGAATCATCAGCGTTGAAGAGCAACTGCGCGCATTGCGTCAGGAACTGGCTGCGCTGCGGGTCGCGCTCAGTCATGACTTCGGCATGGAATCTCCGCCCCCGCACTTTTGAGCGTCGATATGACCGAGAGTCTTCGTGAGCAACTGCTCAAACTCGGCTTCACCAAGCCCGAGCCCAAGCCCGTAGTCGAAACCCAGCTATTTGCCAAGCCGGGTGCGAATACTCAGCATGGCGGGGGTATGCCGCCACGTTCGTCGTCATCGCAATCGGCGCAACGTCCGCCGCTGCCGGCGGCGCTCTCGAATGCGCCGCGCAAGCCGGGTCAGCGCATGTCCAATGCGCCAGCGCAACGCGTGGCGCCTGGTCCGGCGGTTCGTCCATTGCGCAGCCAGGAGGAGATCGATCTGGCGCGTGCCTATGCACTGCGCGAACGTCAGGAACGGGAAGAACGCGAGCGTGCCAAGCGTGACGCAGAGGCCAAGGCGAACGAACGCCGGGAGAAACGTTTGCAGTTGCGTACTTTGTTACAAGGCAAGAGTCTCAATGATGCCGAAGCCGATGTAATGCGGCACTTCATGCATGGCCCAAAGATCAAGCGCGTGCACGTCAATGACGCGCAGTTACAACGCCTCAATGCCGGCGAGCTGGGCGTGGTACAGATGGAAGGGCGCTATCTGCTGGTTAACCGTGAGACCGCATTGGCGGTGCGCCTGGTCTCGGCTGAAGCCGTGGTGCTGCTGCCAGAGCCGGGCGAGGATAGCGAAGACGATTGGTCGCAGCCGCCAGCAGAGTCGGCTACAACTTGACAGCACCGCGAGCGCCCCGCTTTGGCATCGCGCGCATTCTTTCCAAACGCGGGCTGGCTTCGCGTACCGAAGCCGCACGTTGGGTGCGCGAAGGCCGCATCGTTGTCGATGGGCAACGAATAATCGATCCCGAATATCCCACGCGCGACAACGCGCAGATCGAGGTTGACGGCGAGAATTTCGCTGCCGTGTCGCGTGTCTATCTGGCGTTGAACAAGCCTCGTGGCCTGATCACGACGACCAGCGACGAAAAGCAGCGCGCCACCATCTACGACTGTCTGCGAGACTTGCAATTGCCTTGGGTTGCGGCTGTCGGCCGTCTGGATCAAGCCAGCGAAGGCCTGCTGCTGATGAGCAATGACTCGATTTGGGCTGCGGGCATCACTGCACCGGAATCACATCTGCTCAAGACCTATCACGTGCAGGTGGACAAAGTACCGACCGCGGATGAACTGTCAATGCTGGCCGATGGTGTCGTCGTCGAAAATGGACAGGCACCTTGGGCAGCGCGCTCAGCGCAGCTGTTGCGCAGCGGTGGCAAGACCGCATGGTTGGAGATTGTGCTCGACGAAGGTCGCAATCGACAGATTCGACGCATGCTGCAGGCACTCGACATGGAGGTGCAGCGGCTGGTGCGCGTAGCCATCGGGACCGTTCAACTGGGCAGGTTGCCCAAGGGCGGAGTTCGAGCGCTCACGGCTGATGAAGTCGATGCGTTGCGCCCAGAACGGCAATCCGTCCTGGAAAATTCACCTCGCTGAAAACCGGGATCGGGTAGTGAAGACCTGTGACGCAGCTCGCTACTGTGAAATTTCAGTGCACAACGGGGCCGGTTCGTACTAGCATTTCGCACTCCGCAGCCCCTTTCAGACCAATGTGCAGCGCTTCAGGCCTCTAAAAAATTGGCCGGCGGGCACTGTCGGTCACGCCAGCAGCCCCAGAGTTTTTCCAAGGAGTTTCCATGTTTCCCAAGCGTTTGATTATTGTTGCGGTGATTGCCGCGGCGTTCGGTGCTGCCAGCTGTTCCAAAGACCAGCCCGACAATCCGCTCGCCTACGCGCCAGCTCAATCCCCTTACCTGCTCGCCAATGTTGAGCCGGTGCCCGCTGCCGCCGTCGACATGTGGATGAAAAATGCCGAGCAGATGATGCCGATGTACGAAAAGATGCTGGACACCATGGTGGTTCAGCTGGAAAGCGCAACGCCGGAAGCACTGGGTGTGCGTGTCATCAAGGCAGCGCGCGACGAGTTCAAGGGCAAATTCAATCGTGCCGGCATGGAAAGCTTTGGATTTTCGATGTCAACTCGCTCGGCGGTTTACGGTATCGGACTGATTCCGGTGATGCGGCTCGAATTGGGCAATCCGGATGCATTCAAAGCCTTCATTGCCCGCATGGAAACCAAGGTCGGACAAAAGCTGGCCACCGGCAAGGTCGGTGATCAGGATTACTGGATGGCCGGTCCGGCGGAAGAAAAGCTGCAGCTGATCATCGCGCTGCAGGGCAAGCACCTGGTTCTGACCTTTGCGCCGAAGACCGCCGAACCGGCGGTGATGGAACAGCTGCTGGGTCTGGAGCTTCCTGCGGAATCGGCGCTGGATGAAAATATCCTGCCGAAGTTCAACAAGGATCGTGGATATTTGCCCTATGGCAGTGGCTTTATCGATACTGCGAAAATGATGACCGTGATTTTTGGTGAGCGCAGTGCCACCGAGAAGGCGTTCCTCGATGCGATGGGCGAGAAAAACCCGGTGACGGATGTATCACCTGTGTGTAAGGCAGAGCATCAGGCGATCGCCACGCAAGTGCCGCGAATTTCCTTTGGCTATACTGCGCTTGAGGCCAAGCGCATGGACCTGCGCTATGTCCTGGAAACCACGCCAGCAGTGGGCGCGGAACTTTCCAAATTGGCGGTCAAGGTGCCGGGACTCGATGGACACGGCGAAGGTCTGTTTGACGTTGGCTTTGGTATCGATCTGAACGCGCTGGTCAGTTTTGTCAACGCCAAGTCGGCTGCTGTGGCCGCAGCGCCGTATCAGTGTGAATCGCTGAAGTCGTTGAATGAAGCATTTGCCAGTGCGCGCACGAGCATGAGCAATCCCGGCATTTTCATGGTGGCGGCCGCGGTCAAAGGATTCAACGCTTCTCTTTCCAAGTTCGAGATGCCCGAAGGTCAGACTCCGGTGATCGAGGGCAAGATCGCACTGGCTTCGGATAATCCGCAGTCTCTGCTCGCCATGGCCGGAAACTTTGCGCCGCCGTTCGCCGGTTTGACTGTTGCGCCCAACCAGGCTCCGGTTGCTCTGCCGATGGATGGCATGCCGCCAGGTACACCGCCAAGCTTCATTGCACTCAGCGACAAAGCGTTGGGTCTGGCCATCGGTGCAGGGCAAAAGGATTCGTTGCAGGCATTCCTCAACTCCGAATCCAAGCAGGCTTCACCGCTGCTGCATTACGGCTTGGACGGCGCCGGCATGAGCACATTCTTTGATTTGATGGTCAAGCAATCTGAGGCGCAAGTGGCAGCCGCCGAATCGATGCAGTCGCAAGAGTCAGACGTAGCGGCGGCCGATGACGTAGCCGCGACGGATGCTGCGGATTCGAGCGAAAATGTCGCTGCCGATGACTCGGCCAGCAAGCTTGCGGAACTGCGCGCTTCAGTCGAAATGATGAAGTCAGTACGCGAGATGTATACCAAATCGATCGCGCGCGCCGACTTCGCAGTCTACGCAACTGATCGTGGCGTTGAGATGGGATACGCGCTTGAAATGAAGTAACGCGAATCGCCTCGCGCGCAACCGCGCGAAGCAAATTGCAGCAGTCCAGTCAGGCCACCCGTTCGCGGCGTGGCCTGTTTTTTTTTGCGCGGTTTCTGCGTAGCGACGGGCGCGCGTGGGTCGGTTCCCAATTGCCGGCCTGGTGCCGAGTCGTCCCGCGTCGCCCAGCACTGGGCTGAGGTGCGGTTTGTTGCTGCGAATGCCTCGGCGCAGACCTGGCTGGTCATTTCTGCGAGCCTGACTCCAGGGAAGGTCTGACTAAGTCACCCCTTCGTCTTCGCCACACTGCTTATTGCTTGCCAAACCCCCGCTCTCAACAGCGGAGCTAGTCAACCTGCGGTTTTTCGCCCCCTGACTCAGGGGGCTATCGCGGCTCCGGACTTGTTCAGAGATTCCCTGGGCAGTGGGGCGCGATTTTGACGGTTTATGGCGCGGACTCGCGTACCTGCTAGTGACGGCACAGGAACGCAGGGCAGCCCCAGGCACGGCCCAGTGTTCGTTAGCACCCCTTGAATCCAGGAGAAAAGCCATGCACACGATGCCATACGCCCCAGAGGCGCGCGCCTTTGCATTCCCGGTTCGGCTCACCGGCGCGCTCTGCTCGTTGCTCTTACTGATGGGCGTTGGCAACACCCGCGCACAAATTGCACCGGCGGTGGTCTCGTTGCTGTCGCTGGGCAGTGATCAAGGTTGGATATTGGACGGACCCGAATTCCTGGCGCGCGCAGGTGCGTCGATGAATGGCGACTGCGACGTCAATGGCGATGGCAATGTCGATCTATTTATTGGCGCGACCGGTGCCGGCCCCAGCGACCAGGGCATGGGATTTGTTGTGTATGGCACGGCTACCGGCAGCACGCCAGCGCAAAGCTTGAATGCTGCCGGCCTGCGCATGACCGGCGAGCTCAGCGGTGATGCGACTGGGTCTAGCGTCGCCTGCGCCGGAGACGTGAACGCTGACGGTTTCGACGACTTGATGATCGGTGCGCCGTTCACCGACCTGCCCGGTTTGTTGTCGTCAGGAACGGCTTACCTGGTCTATGGCGGCGAGAGTCTGCCGTCAACAATCAGCCTGTCGAGCTTGAACGGCGCTAACGGCATACGCATCAATGGCATCGTCGCCGGCCAAAAACTGGGCGCGGTATTGGCCGGCGGCGGGGATATCAATGGCGATGGATACAGCGATCTGTTGTTGACTGGCCCCAACTTCAATACCACTGCATCCAATCCGGGGCAGGCATACGTTATTTTCGGCAGCGCCGCGCTACCGTCGAGTTTCTCGCTGTCTTCGCTCAACGGCAACAACGGGTTCGCCGTGAGCAGCACTGAACTGTCGACACTGTCGCTTGGCGTGGCTGCCGCGATCGGCGACCTCAATGGGGACAACTTTCCCGACGTGGTGCTCGGCGCGCCGGGTGCTGCGCCGGGTAACCTGCCCAGCGCAGGAAGTGTGTTCGTGGTGTTTGGCCATAGCGGTGGCTTTCCGGCACAAATCGCGGTCAATACGCTCAACGGCAGCAACGGGTTCGCCATCCATGGCCCGCTATCCGCTGGCAAGGCCGGCGGCAGCCTGGGTTTCGCGCCCAATTTCAATGGCGATCAGCGTGCCGATCTGGTGATCGGTGCACCTGGTGCAGGCAACACCACCAGCACCATCGGCCGCGGCTATGTCCTCTTTGGCGCGGCGAGCTTTGTGGCCAGCTTCAATCTGAGCGGGTTAAACGGCAGCAATGGTCTGTCGCTCACCAGCCCCGCCGCTGGCGACGTTCTGGGCAGCAGCGTTGCCGGGTTGCAGGACGTCAATGGCGATGGCTTGGGTGAAGTGATTTTTGGTGCGCCCGGCGCCGACTTCGGCATGACTGACTCTGGCGGCGCGTACGTGGTCTATGGTCGCAGCAGTGGCCTGCCGGCAAACTTTGCCTTGGCGTCGCTCAATGGCGGCAACGGTTTTCGTATTCAAGGTGCAGTCGGGACTGATATCGCGGGACAAACCGTGGCCCGCACCGGCGATCTCAATCGCGATGGCATTGCCGATCTGCTGGTCGGCGCACCCGAAGCTGACCCCAACAACGTCGCTGCAGAAGGACGGGTCTACGTGGTTTTCGGCAAGGATTTCATCAGCAACGATGCGGTTTTTGCCAATGGATTTGAGTGATACAGAACGTCAACGGTGGGCTCTGCGCCTTTGTGCGCGCCGTCGTTGCCGGCCGTGTTTCCACACCGGATGATTACATCAGCGCCGCCGAATGCAGCGGGTGGAGGGTCGGTCGCGCAGGACTGATTAACGGAAAAACTTGAATATTCGAGCGATTTCGGGCATGACTTGGAGTTCGTTACCGCCATCCAGGACAGTTCGTGAATTCGACTCAATCATTTGTTGCGCACAAGTTCGGTGGCTCCAGCATGCGCGATGCCGAATGCATTCGCGGCGTCGCCGGTATTTTATTGGCACGCGTCGGGGAGCGGCAGATCGTTGTGGTCTCGGCGATGCAGGGCATGACCGATGCGCTGATCGACCTGGTGCAACAGGCAGCTGCGCGCGACGGCGCCTGGCGCAGCAATCTTGAGCGCATGCGCGAGCGGCATGTGCAAGCGGCCCGCGAACTTCTTGGCGAGCATGCAGATCCCATCGCCGCCTGGCTCGGGCGAGAGTTCGAAGATCTCGCCGATGTGTTGCACGCACTGGCATTGATGGGCACCTCTTCGCGCGAAGCGCTGGATCTGGTGCAGGGGCTGGGGGAAGTGTGGTCTTCCCGCTTGCTGGCTGCGCATTTGACCGCGCGTGGTGAGAGCGCAGACTGGTTGGATGCGCGTGACGTCCTGGTGGTGCGTAGCGAGGAGCTCGGCGTGATGGTCGACTGGCCACGGTCGCAGGCCGGCTTCGATGCCTGGCTCGCCCAGCAGCCGGTGCGCCGAGCGATCGTTACCGGTTTTGTGGCGCGCGATGCGCAACAACGCGTCACCACGCTGGGCCGAAACGGCAGCGACTACTCGGGCGCAATCTTTGGAGCGTTATCTGGCGCCAGTGAAATCCATATCTGGACCGATGTCGATGGCGTGCTCAGTGCCGACCCGCGCCTGGTCCCGGAGGCCGTACTCGTGCCGGAGTTGAGTTATCACGAGGCCTGCGAGCTGGCCTACTTTGGCGCCAAGGTCATTCATCCGCAAACGATGGCGCCGGCTATTGAGCGCGGCATTCCAATCTTCATTCGCAACACCTTCAAGCCCGAGCTTGCCGGCTCGCGTATCGGTCCCGAGCTGTCGCTCGATCCGCCGGTGAAAGGAGTGAGCGCTGCTGATGGCATGGCGCTGATCAACGTCGAGGGCGCTGGCATGATTGGTGTGCCGGGCACCGCCGAGCGACTGTTCGGCGCGCTGCGCCAGAACGGTATATCGGTAGTGATGATTTCGCAGGGGTCATCCGAACATTCGATCTGTTGCGTGGTGCGCGCGCAGGATGCTGAGCGCGCCGGGAAAGCGCTCAACGATGTATTCAGTCGTGAGCTGGAGCGTGGCGCGATTCAAGCCATCGCAGTGCAGACCGGCATCAGTGTGCTGGCCGTGGTCGGCGATGGCATGGCCGGCATCCCGGGCATTGCGGCGCGCCTGTTCGATCATCTGGGACGCGGCCACGTCAATGTGCGCGCGATCGCGCAGGGCGCCTCCGAACGCAACATCTCGGTGGCGATCGATACGCGCGATGCTGCCAAGGCGTTGCGCGTGGTGCATGCCGGCTTTTACCTCTCGGCGCAGACCATTTCAATCGGCGTGATCGGCCCCGGAAATGTCGGTTCGGCGTTGCTTGAGCAACTGGCAGCTGTGCAGGACAAACTGCGCCGTGACGTAGGGCTGGATCTGCGCGTGCGCGCGATTGCCGGAAGCCGCAAGTGGTTACAGGACGCGCGCGGGATCGATCTGGCTTGCTGGAAGGGCGCCTATGCTGAGTTGAGCGCGGGCGACGAAGTCGATCTCGATGCGTTCGCCGCGCATGTGCATGCCGAGCATCTGCCGCACGCATTGATCGTGGACTGCAGCGCTTCCGACAAGGTCGCGGCACGTTACGCACAATGGTTGGCGCGGGGCATTCACATCATCACTCCGAACAAGAATGCCGGCAGTGGCCCGCTCGAACGTTATCGTGCAATCCAGACGGCAACGCGCGCCGGTGCTGCGCGCTTCCGTTACGAGGCCACGGTTGGTGCCGGATTGCCGGTGATCTCGACGCTGCGCGACCTGATTGATACGGGCGACGAGATCCAATCGATCGAGGGCATGTTCTCTGGCACGTTGGCTTTTTTGTTCAACCGCTTCGACGGTACTCAGCCGTTCTCGGAACTGGTACGCGAGGCACGCAAGCTTGGCTATACCGAGCCTGATCCGCGTGATGATCTGGATGGTCGCGATGTCGCCCGCAAGTTGGTCATACTGGCGCGCGAACAAGGTCTGGCTATCGAGTTGAAAGACGTCGAAGTCAGCAGTCTGGTGCCTGACGCCATGGGTGGTGGTGATGTCGAGTCGTTCATGGCCAAGGTGTCGGCGATGGACGTGCCGATGCAGGCATTGCTCGACGCGGCGCGCTCTGAAAACAAAGTGCTGCGCTTTGTCGCCCGTTTGACGCGCGATGGCAAAGCCAGCGTCGGTCTGGTTGCTTTGCCGCGCGATCACGCGTTCGCCAATGCGCGCTTGACCGACAACGTGGTGCAGTTCTGTACGCGGCGCTATTCCAGCAATCCATTGGTGGTGCAGGGTCCGGGCGCCGGTCCCGAGGTTACTGCTGCGGGCGTATTCGCCGATCTGCTACGCGTGTCTGCGCACCTTGGAGCCAAGGTGTGAGTCGGTTTCGGGAAGCGGTGGCATTCGCGCCGGCCAGCGTCGGCAATGTCGCGGTCGGGTTTGACTTGCTCGGGCATGCATTGGAAGGCGCCGGCGATCGCGTTCTGGCGCGACGTGTGTCCACGCCTGGGGTCAAGGTATGTGCCATTACGGGCAGTCCGATGCAGTTGCCCGTGGACGTGGAACACAACACTGCCGCGCGGGCGGTGCAGGCATTTATCCGTGTCCATGCCGCAGACATGGGTATCGAGCTGGAGATCGAGAAGGGTGTACCGCTGGGCTCGGGGATGGGCGGCTCGGCGGCTTCCGCGGTAGCCGCTTTGGTCGCAGTAAACGCATTGTTGCCCGAGCCGCTCGTGCTCGAAGCGCTGTATGAGTTCGCCCTGGAAGGTGAATTTGCCGCGAGCGGCGGTCATCATGGCGACAACGTCGCGCCCAGTCTGTTGGGTGGCCTGGTGTTGGCAACGCATTCTGGTTGCATCTCATTGCCAGTGCCCGATCGGCTGACCTGCCTGCTGGTGCACCCCAACCTGGTGGTAGAGACGCGCGTGGCGCGTGCACGTCTATGCGAGCCGTATCCTCTGTCTGCATTTGTTGCACAGAGTGAAGCGCTGGCACTGTTTTTGTGCGGCCTGCATCGAGGTGACATGCGTCTGGTGCGTGCCGGTCTCAAGGACGTGCTGGTGGAGCCGCGGCGCGCAGACCTGATCCCAGGTTTTGCACAAGTGCAGTCTGCGATGCTGGATCACGGCGCGCTCGGCGCCAGTATTTCGGGCGCCGGACCCAGTGTGTTTTCGTGGTTCGAAACACCTGAAGCTGCTGCAATCGCCATGCCCGACGCGGTGCAAGCGTTTGCGCGAGCGGGGTTGGCGGCAACTGGCATGCTGTCGTCGGTCGCGGCAGCAGGAGCGAGGGTAGAACGATGCAGTGCATAAGTACCCGCGGCGGCGACCGCGTATTGATCGCTGAGGCGCTGCAACGGGGTTTGGCGCGTGATGGTGGGCTGTATGTGCCCGAACGACTGCCGCAGTTCAAGGTCAGTGATTTCGACGGCGCGCAGAGTCTGCCCGCGGTGGCGACACGAATGCTGCGCCCATTTTTTGAGAGCTCGCCGCTGGCCGAATCAATCGGCGCCGTGTGCAATGAGGGGTTCAATTTCCCCGTGCCGCTGGTGCAGATCCCGGAAGCATCGAGCTACGTGCTGGAGCTGTTCCACGGGCCGACTGCGGCATTCAAAGATATCGGCGCGCGATTTCTGGCCGCATGTCTTGGTCGTCTGCGCGATCCGTTCGCAGCCGATGTGACCGTCCTTGCGGCTACTTCGGGCGACACCGGCAGTGCGGTCGCGGCGGCGTTCCATCAGCGCCCGGGCTTCAGAGCGGCAATTCTGTTTCCCGATGGACGGGTTTCGCCGCGACAGGCGCATTTGCTTAGCTGTTTCGGTGACAACGTGGCCAGTTATGCGGTGCAGGGCAGCTTTGACGATTGTCAGTCGATGGTAAAGGCGGTATTTGCTGACGCCGAATTGCAGACACAGTGCCCGCTGACGTCGGCCAACAGCATCAGCCTCGGCCGGCTGTTGCCGCAGGCGACGTACTACGCCTACAGCGCGCTGCTCTATTGGCGTCTGCACGCTGCACCGCTCAATTTCGTCATCCCCACCGGAAACCTGGGCAATGGGTTGGCCGCGATCTACGCACGCTGTATGGGGCTGCCAATCGGGGACATTGTTCTGGGCACCAATGCCAACCGTGTGTTGCCCGATTTTCTCGCTACCGGTGAGTACCGGCCGGCGCCCAGCATCGCCACCATTGCCAATGCGATGGACGTGGGAGCGCCGAGCAATCTGGAGCGTCTACGTGAGCTGTTTGGGCTGCATACAGATCTGACCGCTCAAATTTCAGCCACTTCGGTCACCGACGATCGTATCCGCGCCCGCATTGTGCGCTTTCATTCCGAGCAGGGCATGGTCATCTGTCCGCATACCGCAGTGGCAGCCGAGCTGCTCGCTGGCCTGCGTGACCGTGGCGATCGCCGCCCCTGGTGCATTGTTGCCACGGCGCATCCGGCCAAATTCGAGTCCGTGGTCGAGCCGCTGATCGGCGCCGCGGTTCCGATCCCAGCCAGCATGCGTCAATGGCTGGAGCGACCGGCACAGGCGCAGCCATTGGCTGCCGATGCCGCGGCGCTGAGGCACAGCTTGTTGCAAGCGGATTAAGGCCGGATTCAAACCCAGGGGCGCAGGCTCCAAGTAACTGTCCTGAGCCGGTTTTCCGGTTTATCATCCGACCATGCGCAAGTTCTTCTTGATTCTGACCTTTCTCGGTGGCCTCTGGGTCACCGCGGGCGTCTGCGCGCAGGATCGTGGCGAGCCTGCCGAAGGCAACGCGCGTGCCGTTGACCCGCGTCTGCGTCTGCCGCCGCGTGGTGAGTCGCTGCGCTCCGATCCGCCGGTTATCTATCGATCGCGGCCCGGCCACTACATGGAAGATCCAACGCCGCGCTCGGGCGTGCTTGACACTCGCGCGCGTGAGGACATGCAGCGTCTACCGCCGCGCGACGAATTGCGCGATCCGCGGCAGGTAACTTTTCGCACACGTCCCACTCCAGGCGAATCCTTCTCACCCCATGTGTCGCGGGATTTACAGCGTGCGATTGAGCAGGCGCAGTCCGAGCACGGTGGCAAGGTGCTCAGCGCCGACCGCATCCGCTTTCGCGGTCAGGACACTTATCGCGTGAAATTGCTCACGCCTAGCGGACGCGTCCGCGTTGTACAGCTATCCAAACAAGCCGCGCCTGAAGCAGTGGCACCCGATGAACTAAGGAAGGGAGAAAACTAGATGCGCATACTGTTGGTGGAAGACGAGGCACCGTTGCGCGAAACGCTGGCCGCACGCCTGAAGCGTGAGGGCTATGCGGTGGATGTTGCAGCAGACGGTGAGGAAGGCCTGTTCCAGGGCAAGGAAGTACCGTTCGACGTCGCCATCATCGATCTGGGCCTGCCCAACATGAGCGGCATGGAACTGATTCAGAAATTGCGTGCACACGGAGCCAAGTATCCGGTGCTGGTGCTCACTGCTCGTTCCAGCTGGCAGGACAAAGTCGAAGGACTGAAGTCAGGTGCCGACGATTATCTGGTCAAGCCTTTCCATGTGGAAGAGCTGCTCGCCCGGCTCAATGCGCTGATGCGACGGGCCAGTGGCTGGACACGACCGCAGCTGGAATGTGGTCCGGTGGTGCTGGATACGACGGCGCAGACGATCAACGTCAATGGTCAGCCGGTGGAGTTGACGACCTATGAATACAAGGTGCTTGAGTACCTGATGATTCATGCTGGCGAGCTGGTGTCCAAAGCCGATTTGACCGAGCACATCTATCAACAGGACTTTGATCGCGACTCCAATGTGTTGGAGGTATTCATCGGACGTCTGCGTCGCAAACTCGATCCGGACGGCGTTCTCAAGCCGATCGAGACAGTGCGTGGGCGCGGTTACCGTTTCGCCATTCCGCGCAGCGTATAGGAGCGGGGACAGGCGCGATCGGACCGTGCGCGAATCTGCGACCGGCGCTCCGCCATTGTCCCCAGTTCATGGCCCAACGCCGTCCGATTTCGCTGCAGACTCGACTGCTCTGGGCGGCGAGCCTGGCGCTTGCGGCCTTTCTGGGCGTTACCGGTTATTCGCTTGAGCAAGCGTTTCGCAGAAGCGCGCTGCAGGCCATGCGCGACCGTCTGGAAAGCTACGTGTTTTCTTACTTGTCCGGAACCGATGTCGGCAAGAACGGGGAGCTGATCCTTCCCGAGTTTCCGCCTGATCCGCGCTTCAACCGACCACAGTCGGGACTCTACGCCGGCATCGTGGGCGAGAAATCGGAATGGCGTTCGGCGTCCGCACTGGGGCGCGAATTGCCATTCGACCAGAAGCTGGAGCCGGGACGAACCTTTTGGTCCAATGCGCCGGCTCCGACCAATGTCGGCGGTGTTTACCGCTACTCACGCGGCGTCGCCTGGGAAGTGCCCAATGGCGAGGTCGTGCCACTCACTTTTCATGTCGCGGAAAACGACGCTTCGTTCAATCGGCAGGTACGCGTTTTCAGACGAACCTTGGTCACTCAACTTGGCGCGGCAGCGCTACTGCTGTTTCTGGTGCAGTTGCTGATGTTGCGCTGGAGTCTGCGGCCGCTGCACGCCGTGGCTCAGGATCTGGCCCGCGTCGAGCGAGGCGAACGCGAGCGCCTGGCGGACCGATACCCACGAGAGCTGAGCCCACTCACGCTGAGCATCAATGACGTCATCGACAACGAGCGCGAACAGCGCAGCCGCTATCGGAACACGCTCGGCGATCTCGCCCACAGTCTGAAGACGCCATTGGCAGTGATTCGAAACGAGCTCGAATCCGGCACCGATCCAGTCGTGACCAGCGCAGTGCTGGCTGACCAGGTAATGCGCATGGACGACATAGTGGCGTACCAGCTGGCGCGTGCCGCGGCCTCGGGACACGCCACTTTTTCGGCACCGATCGAAATTGAGTCGCACGCCGAGTCAATTGTCGTTGGATTGGAGAAGGTATACGCGGAGCGCGGCGTATTCTGCGAGTTCGAGATCGATCCCAGCGCCCGTTTCTACGGCGAGAAAGGCGACTTGCTCGAACTACTCGGCAATCTGCTTGAGAATGCTTTCAAGTGGGCGCGATCGCGCGTCCTGCTGACGGTTCGAGCCAGCGTTCTTCACGCAGGGCGCAGGCCGTCACTCTCACTGATTGTGGAAGACGACGGTCCTGGAATCGCGGACGAGAACGTGCCTTTGTTGTTGGTTCGAGGCGTGCGTGGTGACGAACGCGTGCAAGGGCACGGCATTGGTCTGTCGATCGTGCAGGATATCGTCAAGAGCTATCGCGGTGAATTGACCGTGGGGCGCTCGCAAAGCCTGGGTGGGGCGAGCTTTCAAATCCGATTCTGACCCTGTCTGTCGGCAAGTGCAGCAGCGCCGTGATATGCGAATTGCCGAAATCAAGTAGCTGGGCTGCTCAATCTGCCGCGACGTTACGTTGCATCCAGTTCCTCAACTCGTGCGGCGCAGATAAAATCATTCTCGGACAGACCGCCGACATCGTGCGTGTTGAATCGCACCAGGCAATGACCGTAGCCGACCTCCATGTCCGGATGGTGGTCTTGGGCATGTGCGATCCACGCGACCGCATTTACGAACGCCATGGTCCGATGATAGTCCTTGAAAACAAAGTCCTTGCTGATGCGGTCGGCCTGATCCGACAGCGCCCAGCCAGGAAAGATTGCAATCAACCTTTCCGACTCGGCGCGACTGAGCGCGTGCTCGGGTCCGCGGCGCGCCTTGCAATGCTGCTGGGCCAACTCTTCGATCGTACTCATTGTTCGTCCTCAGTTTGGGAACCTCTGAACAAGTCCGGAGCCGCGATAGCCCCCTGAGTCAGGGGGCGAAAAACCGCAGGTTGACCAGCTCCGCTGTTGAGAGCGACCAGCTGCGCTGTTGAAAACGACCAGTTCCGCTGTTGAGAGCGGGGGTTTGGAAAGCAATAAGCAGTGTGACGAAGACGAAGTGGTGACTTATTCAGACGTTCCTTAGTGTGAAAGACACGACCGTGCTGGAAGCCTTTGCTCGCTCCCCGATGTTCTAAGGTCACGACGGTCGCTTGCATGCCGAAGGCACGCGACCGGACGAACGCACGACGGCTATGCCGTCGCGCCGGACGGACTGTGCAGGGGTTGGATAACACATAAGAGGCCTTCAATTTGTCGGGTGTTGCGCTCGGCTGCATGCAAATCAGTGGTTTACTTCGCTGCTGACCACAAACCGGATCCTCGGCAAGTGTCAAGCAAGCGAGCGCCTGGTGAGAGCCAAGCCGGTCATTCCGTTCGCTTGATGACAAATTTGCCAAATGCAACTCCTATGTCCCAGCCTTTGCCCTTGCCTGCCAGCGCCAGACTCACATTGCCCTTGGTCATCGCTGATGCTTTGGCCGATTTTGCGGCACCGGCATGTGCCTCGCTCGCGGCATAGGTGCCCAGCACTTCGCTGATATTTTCGACTCCCGAAAACTCGCCGCGGCCATCGCTGATGCTGGATTTTCCAAAGGTTAGACCGCCGCCCTTGGCGACCAGACTGACACGCAGCGACTGACCATTGTTGCAAGTGATTCTGCCGGTGCCTTTTGCGGTCTTGTAGAACGCCGACCAGCCCTTGAGCTGAAAGCTCATCTGGCAGTCAGCATCGCGCGCCGCGACGGACGCGGAGGCGACACTCAGCCAAGTCAATGCCAGCAGGATTGACAGCTTGAGCAGAATCGGGCGCATGAAAGTACTCCACAGGAGGCGATGCCCGGCATTGTGACGCGGACCAGCCGCCGGAACCAGCAATCGCAGGTGAACCCGAAATCACGGCCGCATCTCGCGGCGGGGTACAATGTACTCAATCAGGTAACCAATCAATCGACATGATCTCCATCAGCAGCACCGCGCAATCGCACTTCCGGCGGATTCTTGAACAACAGGGCATTGCCGATCTCGGCATACGCTTGTCCGCCGTCTATCCTGGCACTGCCAAAGCCGATTGCCGGCTGGAGTTTTGTGAGCCGGCGGATCTCGCTGGTGATGAGTGGTCGCTGGAATGCGACGGCTTTTCGCTTTTTGTGGCGGCCGACAGTACGGGTTGGCTGGATGCCGCCGAGTTGGACTTCGTTGCCCAATCCCCGGGTGGGCAGGTGACGATCAAGGCGCCCAACCTGAAAGCCCGCGCACTGAGTGCTGAAGCCAGCATCGTCGAGCGTGTGCGACATGTTCTGGAATCGGAGATCGCGCCGATGCTGGCCGCGCATGGCGGCAAGGTGACGCTTGAACAAGTCGATGCCGAGGGTAAAGTGACACTGCGTTTCGGAGGTGGCTGCCATGGTTGCGGGATGGTTGATGTAACGCTCAAGCAAGGCATCGAGAAGACCCTGATGGAGCGAATTCCCGAGGTAACCGCAATCTGCGATGCCACCGATCACACCAGTGGCAGTGCGCCCTATGTAAAGCGATGAACCCAGGCGCTGAGGTTCGGAATCCTGCATTGGCGTCGCCTCCGCCCACCGGCTGGTTCCCTTATCGCTACAGCCTGCTGCTGAAATTGGCAGGCTTCTATCTGTTGATATCGCTGCCCACGCTGCTGTTGGTCGAGGCAGTGGTGCTGCGTTACGAGTTCCTTGCGTTTGCAGACACGGTGGATGACGGCGCATTGTTGCGCGCGATGCAAACCGAATCGAGACGCCTGGAAGCCACTTTGCGCCGAGGCACATCGGTTTTCCAAGTGTCGGACAACACTGCGCTGATCGCGCACGAACTCGATGGCTGGATTCTCGGTATGGAGCGTCCCGGTCCGACCGGCGAATTGCAGTCCTATGTTTTGTTGGAACTCAGCGATCAACCCTTTGCAGCGATGCTCAAACCCGTTGCTCAGGTGTCCGGTGTGCACAATGGTGATGCGGCCCAGTGGCGCATTGACGCGAACGAGTTAGGGAAGCCGACGCACGACGAACGCGGCGGTGAGATCGCACGTCGTGATGCGCCCGACTGGATGCGACGGTTTTCCGTTCCAGTGCATGATGCAGGTGGATCGACCTGGGCGCATCTGGTGCTGGAGATACGGCTGCCGATGCCCTGGCGCAAGCTGTTGTTCAAGGTTAGCTACGAATGGCCGCTTTTGATCGCATACCTGCTGGTATTTTCAATGGGAACGATTCTGTTTTTCAATCGTTGGGTGACCAGACGCCTGCACCGCATAGAGATCGCGGCTGATGCCTGGCGCCGTGGCGAGTTTACTGTCTTGATTGACGATCTGGCTGAGGATGAACTTGGCGGCGTGTCGCGGCGACTGGATCGGATGGCGACCGATCTGCGCGATCTCGTGCACGCGCGCGCCGAGGTGGCGACGCTTAACGAGCGTGCGCGACTGGCTCGAGACCTGCACGACACGGTGAAACAAAAGGCATTTGCACTGACCTTGCAGATTGCGGTGGTGCGCGCCCAGCTGCGCGCGTCCGGTGCCGACGGCGGGCCGGCGCTGGAAGAAAGTCGCAAGCTGGCAGAAGAAATTCAACGCGAGCTGGCATTGATACTGGATGAGCTGCGCATGGACGGCAGCGCAGAGTCCTACGACGAAAAATTGCATGCGCGCATACAGGCCTGGGCCCGGCGTAGTGGTGTCCAAGTCAACGTGAACCTGCACGCGGCCCATCGGGTCGAGATTGGCCAGCGTGACACTTTGGCGCGACTGCTTGATGAGGCTCTGGCCAATGTGCAGCGGCATAGCGGCGCCACTACGGTGAAGATTGAACTCGGTGCGGATGGCGATTGCATGTGCTTGATCATCGCGGACAATGGCAGCGGAATGCCTGCCGACCTCGGTGCCGGGATGGGCCTGGGCAATATGCGTAAACGTGCTGCTGATCTTCCCGGCGGCAATCTGACCGTCGACGCTGGCGCCGGGGTGCGTATCATGGTCACCTGGCAAGGCATGGAGGCAGCATGACCAACGCGCTCAAAAGTATTCGAGTGGTGATCGCCGACGATCATGATCTGGTGCGGCAGGGCATCCGCGCGTTCCTGCAAACCCAGGCCGACATCAGCATTGTTGGCGAAGCTCGCGACGCGACTGAAGCGACACGAGTGTGCGCGCGCGAACAGCCCGATGTGGTGTTGCTGGATATGGTGATGCCGGCGGGTGGAGGCGTCGCAGCGGCGCGCCAAATAGCCGAGTGCTCGCCCGGTACGCGCAGCGTGATGCTCACTTCGTTCGACGGCGAGAATGAAATTCGAGCTGCCCTCGATGCCGGAGTACTTTCCTATGTGCTCAAGGACATCGCCGCCGAGGTATTGGCTGAGGTGATTCGCAAAGCCCGCAACGATGAGGCGGTGCTGCATCCGCGCGCTGCGACCGTGCTGATACGCTCGCTGCGAAATCGCTCGGTTTCGGAAATAGGCTTGCAGGCGTTGAGCCAACGCGAGCGAGACGTACTGGAGTGCATCGCCGAGGGCATGAGCAACGCGCAGATCGCTGAACGATTGGGCATTGGCGAGAAGACAGTTAAGTCGCACGTCAGCAGCATGCTAGGCAAGCTCGAGCTTACCGACCGCACCCAGGCCGCGGTCATGGCGTGGAAACGTGGCTGGGTCAGCAAGTAACTGACGGTGGGAGCGAGCTGCGGTTGCAGGATGTCGAAGCGATGGGGATCAGGATGCCTGTCCGAGCGCAGCGCGGACCTACCTAAGGAAGGTCTGAATAGGTCACCACTTCGTCTTCCTCACACTGCTTATTGCTTGCCAATCCCCCGCTCTCAACAGCGGAGCTGGTCAACCTGCGGTTTTTAGCCCCTGACTCAGGGGGCTATCGCGGCTCCGGACTTGTTCAGAGGTTCCCTAAAGTTCGTCTTACTTGAAATTGCGAAGGTCCTTCAAGTCTGTGGTTTGCGATGCATACCAGGCAGCGATGTCGGCGATATCCTTGTCTTTCAAGTTGGCAGCCTGGCCATTCATCACGATATTGACGCGCGCACCAGAGCGATAGTCCTGCAGCGACTTGACCAGATAGTCGGCGTATTGGCCACCCAGCTTTGGATAGGAGGCATCGAGCGTCTTGTTGCCGTCGGTGCCATGACAGGCGGCACAGACAGCTGCCGCTTTCTCACCCGCCTTGGCATCCCCGTCAGCGAAGGCATTGCCGCTGAACAGTGATGCTGCCAGAACAGCCGCCAGAAAAATTGTGCGCATGATTCAAAGTCCTTCGATTACTTGGCGGCGGCAAGAAATGCGGAAATATCTGCGATGTCTTGTTCGCTCAGACTCTGTGCCTGAGCCCGCATTGTCGGGTGCTTGCGATCGCCCGTCTTGTAGGCGTTGAGCGCCGCAATGAGATAGGCCTCGTTCTGGCCGCCTACCTTGGGCACAGAATAGTTGGGATAGGCATTCTTGTAACCGGCGATGCCATGGCAGCCGGTACAGGTGTAGAACCGTTTCTTGCCTTCTTCGGCATTGCCGGCAGCGCAGGCGTCAAAGGCAAGCGCAGACAGGGTGAGCGCCAGCAGTGTGGCGATAACGCTACGCATGGTGGTGAATCCTTAGAGAGTGGACCCTGGTGCGGGTCGACAAGAAATGTAAGCATCAAAAACAGTCGCGAAGTATAGCCAGCCGGATTTGCTGCGGCTAGCCGGTGCAACCCATTGTGGAAACAGTGCATCTGTAATTGCCGTGGATTCCAGGGTTGGCGATTGGCATTTGCAGGGACGCTCGAGAGCTCCAGAGCCATGTGATATCCACGCTTGGACGATCGGGCACCTCGGGTTTCTTAACACGTAACGCGCACATGCGGCAGATTCGGTGCGCAGGCAAGACTTCTGGCCTATGTGTCTGACGTGGTGTTGTATTAAAGTAGCACACCATCCCGTGTCCGCTTTTTTCGTCAACAAGAAAAACATGAAAAATCATATAGTTAAAATCAGATCGGCGATCCTGGCTTTGGTTGTTGCGGCGTGTTTGATCGGGTGTGGACCGAAATCCGGTAACGATGACAAGCGCAATGGCAGCGACGAAGCCGAGCCGACTGTTCCGGTTGAGGTCGCCGCTGCGACGCGCAAGTCGATCACGGCCAGTTATAGCGGCACCGCGGCCCTGGAACCGGAGAATCAGGCGCTCGTAGTGGCCAAGGCCAGCGGCATCTTGCTTGAGCTGCTGGTCGAAGAGGGCGATCAGGTGAGCGCCGGCAGGTTGCTGGCGCGCCTGGATCCCGAAAAGCCGCGTTTGGAATTGGCGCGCGCAGAGGCCAACCTCAAACGACTTGAAAACGAGTTCAGCCGTTCCAGCGATCTGTTCACCCGTAATCTTGTCAGTTCGGAAGCGAATGACCGGGCGCGATTCGATCTGGAAACACAAAAGGCAGCTTTCGATTTGGTGAAACTGGATCTCGAATACACGCGTATCGTCGCGCCTATCAGTGGCGTGATCAGCGAGCGCATGGTCAAGGCAGGCAATCTGATTCAACTGCAGCAGGTGTTGTTTCGCATTGACGATTTCGATCCGCTGTTGGCGGTGCTGAATGTGCCCGAACGCGAGCTGTCGACGATCAAGGCCGGGTTGCCGGTGAACATGCATGTCGACGCAATGCCGGGCGTGCAGTTTGGCGGCACCGTCGCGCGCGTCAGCCCAGTGGTCGAGGCCGGCACTGGCACGTTTCGGGTGACGACGGAGTTTCGCGACGACAAGGGGCTGCTCAAGTCGGGCATGTTTGGACGCGTAAGTGTGGTGCATGATCAACGCGACAATGCGCTGGTCATTCCGCGCGAAGCGATACTCGAAGCGGACAGCGAATCGGCAGTGTTCGTGCTCGACAAGAATCCACCGCCGGTCGACCCCAAGGAGGAAAAGCTGAAGAAGGACAAGGAATCATCACAGGGCATGTTTGCGCGTTGGTTTGGCGGCAAGAAAGCAGAGTCGAAGAAACCCGCAGCGACCGAGGGTCCAGTATGGTACGCACGGCGCGTCGTGGTGAAACTGGGCTATCTGAGCGGCGCGGATGCCGAGGTCATTGAAGGATTGAAGGAAGGTGACCAAGTCGTGACCCTGGGCAAGAACGCACTGCGCGAAGGTGTACGTCTGCAGATCGTCGGAGCCACCACGCCATGAGCCTGATCGAAATTTCCACCCGGCGTCGCGTCACCATAGGCATGGCGACGGTTACCGTGATTTTGTTCGGGCTGATCGGGCTGAGCGATCTCAAGGTGAATCTGCTGCCGGATCTTTCCTATCCGACGCTGACGGTGCGCACTGAATACATCGGCTCCGCGCCTGTCGAAATCGAGAACCTGGTCACCGAGCCGGTGGAAGAAGCGCTCGGCGTGGTCAAGAACGTGCGTCGCGTGAAGTCGGTATCGCGCGCGGGTCAGTCAGATGTGACTCTGGAATTTATCTGGGGCACAGATATGGATTTTGCCGGCCTCGAGGTTCGAGAAAAGTTGGAGGTGCTCAGCTTGCCTCTGGAAGTTTCGCGTCCGCAGTTGTTGCGCTTCGACCCGTCCACCCAGCCCATCATGCGCCTGGCGCTCACTGGCACTGGCGAAGGCAGCAACTTCAACGAAGTTGAACTCAAGCAGCTTCGCCGTTTCGCCGATGAGGAACTCAAGCGCCGACTGGAACCAGTTGATGGCGTGGCAGCGGTCAAGATCGGAGGCGGTCTGCAAGAGGAAGTGCAGGTCGAGATCGATCAGCAGAAGCTCAAACAGCTGAATCTCGGCGTCGGCACGGTGATCGAGCGGTTGCGCAGCGAAAACGTCAACGTGTCGGGCGGGCGTCTGGATGAAGGCGCGCAGCGCTATCTGGTGCGCACCATCAACCAGTTCGCCTCCGTGGACGAAATCGGCAACATGCTGCTCAGCCCCAATGGCGATGTGACCTTGCGCCTGAGCGACGTCGCTCTGGTCCGGCAGGGATACAAGGAGCGCGAGTCGATCATTCGCGTCGATGGGCGTGAGGCAGTAGAGATCGCACTTTATAAAGAAGGCGATGCCAACACCGTCAACGTAGCCGATGCTTCGCGCGAAATTCTGGACAAACTGGAGTCGAACAAGGCACTGCCGCCCGGTTCAAAGCTGGTGGTCATCGATGATCAGAGCCGGTTCATCCGCGGTGCTCTGGATGAAGTAAAGAGCGCGGCGATCATGGGTGGCTTGCTGTCGATCCTGATCATCTATCTGTTCCTCGCCGATGCGCGGGCTACGTTCGTGATTGGCGTGTCATTGCCGGTTTCGATCGTGGCGACGTTTTTCTTCATGGATCAGCTGGGACTCAGCCTCAACATCATGTCGCTGGGCGGTCTGGCCTTGGCCACCGGCATGGTGGTGGACGCGGCGAACGTCGTGATCGACAACATCGCCAAATTCCGCGAGCAAGGCATGGGCCTGCTCGAATCGGTGATCAAGGGCACCGAAGGCGTGTCGATGGCCGTGGTGGCATCAGTGCTGACGTCGGTCGCGGTGTTCTTTCCGCTGGTCTTCGTTGAGGGCGTAGCCGGACAGTTATTTCGTGATCAGGCGCTGACGGTGACTATTTCGTTGCTGATTTCGCTGTTGGTCTCGCTGACGCTGATTCCAATGCTGGCTTCGATCGAATGGAAGGGCGTGGGCACAGAAACGACAAGCGCGCCCTATTCGCCGCTGCTGCCGTCGCGCAAGCTGCGCGACTGGCTGCTGTTGCCCTTTCGCGCGATTTTCCGCCTGCTGCAGCTGGCAGCGTTCTATTCGATCCGCTGGTCGGCGCGTTTGTTCGCAGCGGTATCCTGGTTGCTTGCGTGGATACTCAGGCCCGCAGCCAACTGGACGCAACGTCGGCAAAGCGCGCTCGAAGAGCGCTATGCGCAATCGCTTCCATGGTTGTTGCGTAATCCCGCCAAAGTGCTGGGCGTCTCGGCTGCATTGTTCTTCGCCAGTCTGTTGGTCGTGCCTTCGCTCGGGCTTGACCTGGTGCCGCAGCTTGCACAAGGCCAGTTCGAAGCCACGATCAAGATGCCGCCGGGCACGCCGTTGGCACGTACCGATGCCATTGCCGCTGCGTTGCAGACAGCGCACCGCGACGATTCAAGTGTCGCTTCCATTTTCGGCGTCAGCGGCTCGGGCACGCGGCTGGATGCCAACCCCACCGAATCGGGCGAAAACATCACCCGTCTACTGGTGTCGCTGAAACCCGAGGCGCGCGCGGACGACGAGGCGCGACTGATGGCAGTGATGCGCAAAACGGCATTGGATCTTGGTGTCAGCGATGCGACGTTCTCCCGGCCGGCGCTGCTCAATTACGCGACGCCGCTGGAAATCGAAATCACCGGGTTCGAACTCGAGCGCTTGCAGCAGGGCGGCCGCGCTGTCGCCGAAGCGCTGCGCTCGTCGGATCGCTTTGCCGATGTGAAGTCGACAATTGAAATCGGCCAGCCGGAGATCCAGATTCGTTTTGACCAGGAGCGCGCTGCCGCGTTGGGATTGAGCACGCGGCAGATTGCCGATCAGGTAGTTCGCAAGGTGCGCGGTGAAGTCGCCACACGCTACAGCTTCCGCGATCGCAAGATCGATGTGCTGGTGCGCGCGCTGAAGGAAGACCGCGCCTCAGTCGAAGACATCCGCAATCTGATTGTCAATCCGGAAAGCGATAAGCCGGTCACACTGGCTGCGGTCGCCGACATCCTGGCGACCGAGGGACCGGGTGAAATCCGCCACTCGGATCAGGAGCGGGTGGCGGTGGTTTCATCAAACCTGCGCTATGGCGATCTGGGCTCTGCGGTCGCCGAGGCCGAACGTTTGATCGCTGCCAATCCTTTGCCCGCTGGCGTCGGCATGCGCATATCGGGGCAGAGTGAGGAACTGGATGCATCGGTCAACTCTCTGATCTTCGCGCTGACGCTGGCGATCTTTCTGGTCTATCTGGTGATGGCGTCGCAGTTCGAATCTCTGCTGCACCCGTTCGTGATCCTGTTCTCGATTCCGCTCGCCATCGTCGGTTCGATTCTGGGACTCAAGCTGTTTGGCATGCCGCTGAGCGTGATTGCCGGAATCGGCATCATCATGCTGGCCGGTATCGTCGTAGCCAATGCCATTGTCCTCATCGACTGCGTCAACCAGCTGCGTTCTGAAGGTGTGGAAAAGCTGACCGCAATCGTGCAGGCGGGGCGCTCGCGCCTGCGTCCGATCATGATGACCACGATCACCACACTGGTTGGCTTTCTGCCGCTGGCAATTGGACTTGGCGATGGTGCCGAAATCCGGCAGCCGATGGCGGTCACGGTAATCGCTGGACTTACCGTAAGTACCTTGCTCACGCTGCTGGTGATCCCCGTGATGTATGCGTTGATGGATCGTAAGCCAGATCGCTATTACGTCGAAATAGCACAGCGCGCCGCGCTTGCAGCCGAGTGAGATCACCATGAGCCTGGTCGAACTGAGCCTAAAACGTCCCGTCACCACGGTGATGATTTTCGTTTCGTTGGTGGTCGTGGGGCTGCTCGCGGCCGTTCGCCTGCCACTGGAGTATCTGCCCGAAATTGACGCACCATTCGTCGTGGTGTCGATGCCTTATCCCGGTTCCACTCCTGAGGAGATTGAGCGCACCATCACCCGGCCTGCCGAAGAGGCGTTGGCCACTGTGCCCGGTATCAAGACCATCAACTCCAACTCGAGTGCAGATTCCTCGGACATCTTTATCGAGTTCGATTGGGACGTGAAGGTGGGTGTGGCCGCGGTGGAAGTGCGCGAACGAGTAGAGGCGATTCGGGCTGAGCTGCCAAGTGACCTGCAGCGAATATTTGTACTGAAGTTCTCTACTTCCGATCAGGCAGTGCTCAGTCTGCGCATCTCTTCCGGGCGCGACCTGACCAACTCCTACGACTTGCTCGAACGCAAACTCAAGCGACCGCTCGAGCGCATGCCCGGTGTCGCCAAAGTGGACCTGCATGGTGTGGAGCGGCCAGAGGTTCAGATCGAATTGCTCGCTGATCGAGTGACTGCACATGGCCTGGATCTGGCGCAACTTAACCAGCGACTGCGTGATTCGACTTTTTCGACCTCGGCCGGATTGATCGACGAAGGGGAAACACGTTTCCGCGTGCAGCCCATTGGCGAGCTGCAAAGTCTGGATGAGATTCGTGCGTTGGTGATCGACGACAAGGGGTTGCATCTGGGCGATGTCGCTAACGTGCAACTGCGCCCGGCGCGCATGGACTATGCGCGACATCTGGACATGCGGCCGGCAATTGCCATCGAGATATTCAAGGAGCGTGGCGCCAATCTGGTGTCGGTTGGCAAGGCGGCGTTGGCCGAAGTTCAGCGTATCGGTCGCGATCCGGAGATGCAGGGAATCGAGATCTTTTTCATGGACGATCAGGCCGAGGGCGTGACTTCATCCCTATTGGAATTGGCCGAGGCCGGGTTGATCGGACTGCTGCTGTCTATCGTTGTGCTGTATGCGTTCCTGCGTCACTGGGCGTCGACCTTGATGGTGTCGCTGGCGATTCCGATCTGTTTCGCGATGACCTTGGGGGCGATGTATTTTTTTGGCATGTCACTGAACATCTTGTCGATGATGGGCTTGTTGTTGGGGGTGGGCATGGTGGTTGATAACGCCGTCGTAGCTGTGGAAAGTATCTACCAGCAGCGCGAGCATTGGCCGCACAACCCGGCCAAGTGTGCGGTCGTAGGCGTGCGCAACGTCACTATCGCGATTAGTGCTGGCACGCTGTGCCATTGCGTCGTATTTCTACCCAATATTTTTGGTGAGCAAAATATCGTCAGCCTGTTCCTTTCCAACATCGCCATCGCGATCACCATTTCGCTGTTGGCTTCGTGGCTGGTCGCGGTGAGTCTGATCCCGATGATTTCCGCGCGGCTTGAGGCACCAGAGCAAGGGCTGCATCAGGGCTGGGTGATACGCCTGCGTGAGCGCTATGCGGCAATGATCGATTGGACGCTGCGTTACCGCGGACGAACCATGCTGATGATGTTCGGCTTGCTGGCGTTGAGTTTCATTCCAGTGATGATCACCAAGACAGACATGTTTCCGGCCGGTGAAACACGAAAACTTGATCTTCAGTACGAGCTCAATGGCAACTACAAGCTCGACGAGATGGAGAAAGCGGTGTTCGAGATCGAGCGCTACCTGGTCGCGCACAAGGCCGAGTTCGAAATCGAATCGGTCTACAGCTATTTCGACGAGCGCGGCGGTGCGTTCACCCGAATGGTGCTGACTGATGACGAGCACGCCAAACGGTCCAGCGAACTGATCATGGAAGATATCCGCAAAGGGCTGCCCAAACTCGCGGTGGGCGAGATCAATTTTGGTCGCGGCCAGCGTTCCGGTTCAAGCGAGGGATTGATGGTCACGCTGATTGGCGAGTCCAATGCGGCCTTGCACGAACTATTGCCCAGTGTGCGTGAGGTACTGACACGGGTCGAGGGCGTACGTGATGTCAAGGGCGCGCAGGTCAGCGGCGACAAGGAAATTCAAGTGCGTGTCGACCGCGAGCGTGCGCTTTCGTACGGATTCAGTACTGCCGAAGTGGCGCAGTTCATTGCCGTCGCGATGCGCGGCGCACCGCTGCGCGAGTATCGTCACAATGGTCAGGAAATCCCCGTGTGGCTGCGCTTCCAGGGTTCCGATGCTCAGAGTATTGGCGATCTTCAAGGCCTGCGCATCCAATCGCGGAGTGGTGAGTTGATTCCGCTGATGTCGTTGGTGGAAATCAAGACCAGCAACACGCCGGCAGGAATCGGTCGCACCAATCGGCAGACGGGATTGCAGTTGAACCTCAATCTCGCCAAAGACGCCACCGCGGACGAGGTACGCGGTCGCATCGAAAAGGCGATGAGCGCGGTCAGTTTTCCCCCGGGCTATCGCTGGGCCTTCGACGGCGGATTTGAGGACGACAATAAAGCGCTTGCGCAGATGGGCTTCAATACCTTGATCGCCTTGCTGATGATTTATATCGTGATGGCCGCGGTATTCGAGTCATTGTTGTACCCGCTGGCGATCCTGACGTCGATCGTATTCTCGGTATTTGGCATCTACTGGTTGTTTGCGTTGACTGGCACCTATTTTTCGCTGATGGCCTGGATCGGGGTTTTGATCCTGATGGGGGTGGTTGTGAACAACGGCATCGTCATGGTCGAGCACATCAACCAGCTGCGCGAGGCAGGGTTGAGCCGACACGATGCGCTGGTGCAGGGCAGCCGCGATCGACTGCGGCCGGTGCTGATGACGATGGCGACCACGATCCTCGGAATGATGCCGCTTTGCTTAGGCAACACCCAGGTTGGTGGCGATGGGCCTCCGTATTTTCCGATGGCGCGGGCGATCGTCGGCGGACTCATTTTCTCGACGCTGATTACCCTGGTGGTGCTGCCGGCGATCTACGCCATATTTGACGATTGGCGCAGCAAGAGCGGCAGGTTCTTCCTACGCGCGATTGGCCGCGGGCCACGGGTTGATCCCGTGGCTTGAGTTCGGGCTTGCGTGGGAGCGGCTTGAGCAACTCCGCTGTTGAGAGCGGCCGCGAAGCGCTTGTTCGCGTCGATGAATTCTGCAAGCGATCGCTTCGCCGCCGGCTTCCAACAGCCGGATGGGTCAGCCGTTGCCACGATTGCGGCAGCTTCAGCCAGTTATCGGGCGTCACGAGTGCGCCACTATCAGAACGTGTGCAAGCGACCGCTCCGACAAGGCGAGCACTTCATCCGAGCTACATTGCGCCAACGATCAGCTCGGGATCGATGCGCACATCGAACCAATTCATGCCCCAGTGCATATGCGGGCCGCTGGCACGACCGGTAGCGCCGACAAGCCCGAGTCGCTCGCCCTGTTCGATCTGTTGACCGAGCGCCACATGCAGTCGGCTCAGATGCACGAATACGCTGGACAGACCGTGGCCATGATCAATGATCACCGTTCCTCCGGTCAGATACAGATCAGTTTCGGCAAAGCTGACGATACCGCCAGCTGGAGCTATGATGGGCGTGCCGGTTTTGGCTGCGACATCCACGCCGTAATGTGGATTCTTCGGCGTGCCATTGAGAATGCGCAGACTGCCGTAACGGCCACTGATGCGACCGCGCAGCGGCCAGATGAATCCAAAGCGAAAGTCCTGACGTGCGTCGTCGCGCTCACGTGCTCGAGCAACTTCCAGTTGCTCGCGCGCGATACGCTCGGCGATCTCCGGCGGCGGATTGACCGTGGACTCGGGTACGCCATCGACGCGCTCGGTCTCGAACATGCGCGCCTCTATCAGGAGTTGCTGTTGCGCCTGTCGGCCATCGATCATGCGTGCGCGCACCAGCAGCGGTCCCTCCTCATCGCGACCTACGCCAAACAGAAAAGCTCCATCGACGCCCACGCGCAGCGGTCGATCACCGAGAGTGACGACAGCACCATTTTCGGTGCGGCCCATGACCAGAGCGCCCTGGGTGGCACTGCCGGGTAGCTCCAGCCGTACTGTGGTGGTGGCGCTCAAGCACGACGTGGCAATCATCAAGCCGAGCGCGGTCAGGAATTTGGCGAAATCGTGCTTCGTGCAGGGCAGAGATTTACCATGCAGCGATTGCAGACGGCGCGTCGACAGACTCATCGCCGCGCGTTAAAGCTCAGCCGCGAACCAGTCTCGATCTGGTCGAAACTTCCCTGGTGCCAGACGCGAACCCCGTTGACAAAAGTGGCCGCGATGGACGAACGGAAAGTCTCACCCTCAAACGGGGACCAACCGCAACGGGACAGCACGTCCTCACGCCGGATCGTATGCGGCTTGTGCGGATCAACCAGGACCAGGTCGGCCCAATAACCTTCGCGCAGAAAACCACGTTCGCGCACACCAAACAAACGCGCTGACGCATGCGCGCAGCGATCGACGATGCACTCCAGGGTGAGCTGGCCGTCAAATACGCGTTCCAACGCACACTGCAAAGCATGCTGAACCAGCGGCAGACCGGAAGGCGCCTCGGCGTAGGGCAACAATTTTTCGGCCAGCGTATGTGGCGCATGATCGGTTGCTAGAACGTCCAGGCGCCCTTCGCGCAACGCCGCAATCAGTGCCTCGCGGTCGCTGGATTCTTTGATTGCCGGGTTGCATTTGATGAAGTTGCCCAGGTGTCGGGCGCCATCGGGCTGCAGGTCGCGGGCGTCGAAGTGCAGGAAATGCACACAAGTTTCGGCAGTGATGCGCTTGCCTTCGATCGGGCCCGGCTCGAACAGCTGCGCTTCCTCCGCGGTCGTGATGTGCAGCACGTGCAAGCGGGTGTTGTGTTTGCGTGCCAACTCCATCGCCAGCCGCGTTGATTTGATGCAGGCTTCGCGACTGCGAATCAGGTGATGGTGCTGCGGCCCTACGCTATCCCCGTAGCGGGCCTTGAACAGCACCTGGTTGGCGTCGATGGTGGGGGTGTCTTCACAGTGCGTAATGACGATGCTTGTCGCGTCACGAAAGATGCCATCGAGCGTTTGCGGATTGTCCACCAGCATGTTTCCGGTCGATGCGCCCATGAACACTTTCAGTCCGCAACTTCGTGTCGGGTCGAGTCGACGTATTTCGGCAAGGTTGTCGTTGGTGGCGCCGAGGTAGAACGAGTAGTTGGCCACCGCGGTATGCGCGGCAATCGAGAATTTGGCTTCCAGTGATTCGATACTGGTTGCGGGCGGGCGGGTATTTGGCATTTCCATGAAGCTGGTGATGCCACCGGCAACCCCCGCCCGAGATTCGCTCTGGATGTCGCCCTTGTGGGTAAGGCCAGGTTCGCGGAAATGTACCTGGTCGTCGATCATGCCCGGCAGCAACCAACGCCCCTCGGCGTCGATCACCGCCTCGTCGGCGCGCGCCGATAAGCCGGCGCCAATCAACTCGATACGCCCCGCTCGAATTCTCAGGTCACCTTCGAAGCGACTTCCTTCATTGACCATTATTGCATTCTGAATCAACCAGTTGCGCGCCATTCTTAAACTACTCCTGATGATTCTGGTCATGCGAATGGGCAATTGATTCGACATGAGTTTGTTGCAACGGCGCGGTCTGGTCCGGATTGCGCCGCCAGAATTTTGCCGGAAATTGTATTGGTACCGCATCAAAGCCACCGGTATTGAGTGGATGACAGCGCAGGACGCGGCAACCACCCAGCAACAGCCCACGCGCGCTGCCAAAGCGTTTTAGCGCCTCGGCGCTGTAGCGCGAACAGCTGGGGTGAAATCTGCAGCGGGTGCTCAGCATCGGGCTCAACCAACGCTGATACCCCCTGATCAGGCTCAGGAACAAAGCGCGCATCGCGGACTCAAGGCTTGTAACGAGGGCGTCACCAAACCCGTCTGAAATACATCCAGAGGCGGGTTCAGAACGAAGTTCAATGCTAACGTGTATCGTTGCGAGTTGCTGAGGCGAGGGGCATAAGCTATAACACGCGCCCTTTGAGTGTGGCCGACGAAGTCGGTGAACCTCAGTTCAGAATACAGTGGAGAGGTAATGCAATGGCCAAGCCCGTCAAGAAAGCCACAGCTGCAGTGAAGAAGGGCGCCAAGCCTGCGAGCAAATCCAAGCCTGCAGCCAAAGCGTCCGCCAAGCCAACATCCAAGGCGCCAGTGAAAAAACTCCCGGTCAAGCCAAGTTCGAAGGCCGGCAAACCGCTGCCGAAGGCCGTCAAGCCTGTGAGCAAGACGGTGACCAAAACAAGCAAGCCAGTATCCAAAATAGCGAAGCCCGTGGCGAAGCCCGTGGCGAAGCCCGTGGCGAAGCCCGTGGCGAAGCCCGTGGCGAAGAAGCCGGGGGTACTCAGCAAGTTGGTGCAAGCGGTGATTGGTGCTGGCAAGAAGACCGTCGCCAAGGTTGCAGCCAAGTCAGTCACGAAGCCGGCACCGCCGAGCAAGGCGAATCCTGTATCCATGTCAAAAGCCCCAAACAATGTCGCCAAGCAGACCGCGATCAAGCCTGCTGAGATCGCCAAGTCGGTTCCTGCCAAGTCGCAGCCGGCGTTCGTATCAACAGCGGATCCCAAAGCCGCGGTCAAGCGCACTGTGCCAGTGGCCAAGGCGTACGCGGTGGCCAAGGCTGTGGTTCCTGTGGCTGCTCCGCCCGTTGTCAAGAAGCCGGCTACATTCACTTCGACCCGCAAGCAAGAGCACACCGCGGTGAAGGTTGATGTACCCAAGGGCTATAAGCCTTCATCCAAAGAGCCCTACATGGGCCCGCTGCAGCAAGCGTATTTCCGTCAGAAACTGTCCAACTGGCGCGCAGAACTGGTTGAGGAATCAAAGCAGACCATGGACAACCTGCGCGACGAGGTGCGAGATGTCGGTGACGAAGCCGAGCGTGCCACGCGCGAAACCGAGAATTCACTTGAGCTGCGCACCCGCGATCGTTACCGCAAGTTGATCGCCAAAATCGACGAAGCATTGCGTCGTATCGACGAAGGCGCCTATGGTTTCTGTGTCGATACTGGCGACGAGATCGGTCTTGATCGTCTCGGTGCCCGCCCCACCGCCGAACGCACTGTCGATGCGCAGGAACGTTGGGAACATCGTCAACGCCAAATGGGCGAGTGACACGCGTTTTGATGACGCCTTCGGGCGTCGTCAGCCGAACCTGTCGCCCAACGCGGAGGTTGGGCCGGATGTGCAGGGTGGCGACCGCAGCACCCGTCTATTGCCTCTTCGACTCGCGTCGTGCTCGTCGCCGCAACTTGAATCGGCTAAGGACGGTCTGAATAAGTCACGACGTCGTCTTCGCCGCACTGCTTATTGCTTGCCAAACCCCCGCTCTCAACAGCGGAGCTGGTCAACCTGCGGTTTTTCGCCCCCTGACGCAGGGGGCTATCGCGGCTCCGGACTTATTCTGAGGTTCCCTAAACCGCCTTTCCCGCCTCTGCCCGAATACGCGCCAGCAATGCTGCCAAGCCATTGCTGCGGGTCAGGGAAAGATGCGACTTCAAGCCGATGGCATCGATAAAGTCTGGTTCGGTTGCGAGAATTTCGCTGGCGGATCTGCCCGAGTACACGCGCAGCATCAACGCCACCAGCCCGGACACGATCGCTGAGTCGCTGGTCGCGTGAAATCGTAACGTCGATGCATCGCCTTCGGCGACCACCCAGACCAACGACTGACAGCCTTGCAGGCGATTGGCTTCGACCTTCCACGCTTCCGGAAAATCCGGCAACTTGCGGCCGAGATCGATCAGATACTGGTAGCGCTCGCTCCAGTCGCCGAAGTAGCCGAATTCTTCGGCGATCGCCGCCTGCGCTTCTGCGCTGGACTCCTGCACGGACTCACTCACGTGCATGCCTTCCAGCGCGGCCCGCTCGGCGTATCTTCGATCTCGATTCCCTGTGCAGCGAGTTGTTGGCGAATCGCATCGGAACGCTCGAACTGACGCGCTTTTTTCGCTTCCTGACGTTCGGCAATCAGCGCTTCGATTTGCTCGGTGCCAAGGCTGCAAGCGCTCGCATTGCGGTTGAACCAGGCTTCTGGCGATTGCTGCAATAGACCGATCAGCGCGCCCGCGCCGAGCAGATCCGCTTTGAGCGTGCGGCGTCTTTCGCCACCGGTGGCACGTCGCGCATCGGCCGCGATCTGTGCCAACACCGACAGCGCCTGCGGCGTGTTCAAGTCGTCGCAGAGCGCCGACTCGAAAGCTTCGGGCACTTGCCGCGCTTCGATCGGGACGTCGACGTCTGCCAGTTCACGCAGCGTGCCGTAGTAACGATCGAGCGTACGCACACTCTGTTCGATCAGCGTGTCGGACCAGTCGAGTGGCTGGCTATAGTGGGCTGATAGCAGGGCGTAGCGCAGTGCCTCCGGCGGGTGTTCGGCGAGCAGGTCGTGGACGCGGAACACATTGCCCAGCGACTTGGACATTTTCTTGCCATCCATGTTGAGCATGCCGTTGTGCAACCAGAAGCGCGCGAACACTTTGCCGCCGTGCGCGCAGGTACTTTGCGCCAGCTCGTTTTCGTGGTGCGGGAACTGCAGGTCGACGCCGCCCGCATGGATGTCGATGGTGTCACCCAGGTGCGCCTCGCACATCGCCGAGCATTCTATATGCCAGCCGGGTCGACCACGTCCCCAAGGCGAATCCCAACCGGGCAGTTCGGGTGTGGAAGGTTTCCAGAGCACAAAATCGCCCGGCTTGCGCTTGTAAGGGGCCACTTCGACGCGCGCCCCAGCCAGCATCTCGTCAGTCGAGCGCCGCGAAAGCTTGCCGTAGTCTGGAAAAGAATCAACGGCGAACAGCACATGCTGCTCGGCTTCGTAGGCGTGACCTTGTTCAATCAGTCTTTCGCACATGCGAATGATGCCGTCGATGTGCTGTGTAGCACGCGGCACAACGTCGGGCGGCTCAACGCCGAGCGCAGCCATGTCGTCGGCGTAGGCGGCAGTGAATTTGTCGGTGATTACGTTGATCGGAACCTGTTGCTCGATCGCGGCGGCGTTGATCTTGTCGTCCACGTCCGTGATGTTTCGCGCGTATACAACGTTGCCGAAGCGCCGGCGCAGCAATTTGGCGAGTACCCCAAACACCACCGGCGGTCGCGCATTGCCGATATGCACGTAGTTGTAGACCGTAGGTCCGCACACGTAGAGAGTGACGCGCGACGGGTCGAGCGGCTCGAACACTTCCAGTGTTCGGGTAAGGTTATTGTAAAGCTTCAGGGACATGAACCGGATTCCAATCGTGATGTTCATTCTAGCCAGCTGTCGTCGTGTTGCGGCTCCAATCGAACCATGGGATGTGCTGATTTCTCATAACGAACGCGGCTTCGGGATGCCGAATTGCGATCTGCAGCGTTGCCCCGGTCCACAGTTTCTGTTCATTACCGGCGTGCTGTAATGGTGACCATGAACCTAGCTCCGGAGTCGTTGTCATGAACCGAATTGCGCTGCTGACCGCCCTGATCCTGCCCGTGGCTGCCATGGCCCAGGGCGACTCTCGCTACGAGCCGGGTCTGGAGAATGTCTCCTACGGCTACGCCGATGTGTTGCGTGTGGATCCCATTTATCAAACGACGATCGTGCGCGAGCCGCGTGAAGAATGTCGCGAGGAGCGCGTTACCTACCGCGAACGTTCGGGCGGCGATACGACGGGCGGCACCGTGCTCGGCGCCATTATTGGTGGTGCTATTGGCAACAAGGTGGGGCGAGGCGATGGACGCCGGGCGGCGACCGTGGCCGGAGCGGTGATCGGTGGCGCAATTGGCCACGACGTGGACAAGAACAACGGCAGCGGACCTGATCGTGCCTATCAGGGGACACGCGAGAATTGCCGCATCGTAGACGTCGAGAATGAGCGTCGCGAAGTGGCTGGCTATGATGTTGAATACCGCTATCGCGGCGAAGTGTTCATGTCCCGGCTGAACTACGATCCGGGTCAGCGTCTGCGCATCCGAGTCGCGATTTCGCCGGCGGAGTAGCGCGGCCAACGCGCGAACTTTGTGGCTCCACGACGTCGATCCGCCGCGATCCGCCGCTGATCGGTGTGCTTTGGAACTTCCTCGTGTCTTGGATACACTAGAGGTTCCCACTAGGTTTTTCAGAGTGTGCAAGCAATGCTGCGGCTTATTTTTCGCCATCTCAGCGGATCAAGGCGCGGAACGGTCGAGGTCTACCCGACCTCGCGCTTCCACAATTTGACCATCGGTCGCGATCCGGGCAGCGATGTGCGCTTTCATGCCGATCAGGACGTCTTCGTCAGCCGCCACCACGCGATTATCGAATGGAAAATCGCGGACGATGGCGCCCTGACCCGATTCATACTGATCGACCTGCTGTCGAGCAATGGCACCTACCTGAATGGCGAGCGACTCGGCGTCGACGGCCAGGAATTGAGAGCGGGTGCGCGCATTCAATTTGGTCGCGGCGGTCCGGATGTTTTGCTGGAAATCGATGAGTTGCCTGATACTGGCGGTGAACCTGCACAGTTGCGCAAGCGAATTACGCAAACGCAGGAAATGCCAGCGATGACTGCGTTGAATCACCAGTCCATGAAAGATTTGCCGCGGTAAGTTCGGGCTGCAAACGCATTTTACGCATTTACTCGCGCGCCACCAATCGTGTTGGGTACGCCCTCACTTGATCGCATTCCGTGTGGGCCAAGGGAAGCGTGTTTACGATGGCTCGCGGCCAATCGAGCGCACTTCTGCGTGCACCCTGCCATGTGCCAGTCGCAGAGAAATTTCGCTGCCGACGCTCAATGCATGCGCGTTACGAATCACGTTGCCTTCAGCGTCGAAGGCAATGGCATAGCCGCGTTCCAGCGTAGCCAAAGGGTTGAGCGCATTCAACGTGCGCGCCAGCGTGCGCAGGCTATCCCGGTGCCGACGCAGTGACGACGCGATGCCGATGCTCAGCGCATGATGACGCGACTGCGCGCGTTCACGCAGCCGCAACACCAGCAACTCGGGATGTTGATGCCCGAGCCGGGTTTCCGCATGCTTTGCGCGAGCCTGGTGCTGCTGCAGGTGATTGGCAATGACCTGCTGCAAGCGATGCTGTGAATGACTCAGACGTTGTCGCAGTTGCCCCAGCCGGTTTAACGGATGGTGCGACTGAAGACGTTGGAACGCGCTGTCGCAGCGCTGTGCCTTGCGCTCGAAGACACGGGCGTGATGACGTATGGCCGAGTCATGCAATTGATGCAGGCGTCTGCTCAGTTCCTGTCGATCAGGCACGATCAATTCTGCAGCCACCGACGGTGTTGGTGCGCGCAGGTCGGCAACAAAGTCGGCGATGGTAAAATCGATTTCATGTCCTACTGCCGATACAACCGGTGTTGCACTCGCGTGTATCGCGCGCGCCAGCGACTCGTCGTTGAATGCCCACAGGTCTTCCATCGAGCCGCCGCCACGGGTGAGCAGAATCAGGTCGTAGCGGCCGCTTGCGTCGGCTGCGATCAAGGCCTTGCGCAATGCCATGCGCGCTTCGTTGCCCTGCACCAGGCTGGGATATATGTCCACCTCGACCAGCGGGAAGCGACGGCCCAGGACGGACAGAACATCGTGCAGCGCTGCACCGCTCGGCGATGTCACCACGGCAATGCGCCGCGGAAGTGAGGGCAACGTTCGTTTGCGTTCAATCGCAAACAGGCCCTCTTCATCCAGGCGTCGTTTCAACCGCTCGAACTCGAGTTGCAACGCACCGAGTCCGGCCTCCTCCATGTGCTCGACCTGCAGCTGAAATTCTCCGCGCGGTTCGTACATGGTGACGCGCGCACGTAGCAGCACATGCTGGCCGTCTGCCGGGGCGAAGCGCACATGCATGGCGCGGGGCCGGAACATGGCACAGCGCACCTGTGCACCGACGTCCTTCAGTGTGAAATACAGGTGACCTGATTTGGCGCGAACGAAATTCGACAGCTCGCCCTCCAGCCAGAGCAGCCCAAAACCGCGTTCCAGCAGCTCGCGTGCGGCGACAACCAGCTGCGTCGGCGATAGCACCTGACGTTGCGCAAGTGGCGGTTCGCTCGGGTCCATGGCGATTCCGGTAACGGGCCGGACACGATAGCGCAGGCCATCGAGCGCGTCATTGGTTAACGCAATTCTGGCCCTGATTGCACTGTGCCTCTTGACGAGGTCGATGCGACCCGCTGCACTCAGCGGATGCCTCCACCCATTCCTACCGCCGCTGAAATTGAAACGCTTGCCGCCGACATCGCAGGCCGTGCCCTGCGATCGATTCCAGCCTGGTCGGTGTTGGTGATCGCCCAACTCTACGAGGAAGTTGATACGCTGGCCAGCGCCGCCGATCGGGTTGGATTGCAGGCAATCGCCGATGCTGCGATTGAACTGACCGTGTATCTGAGTTCGCTGGTGGAGTCTGGCACCCAGGCCAGCTTCGCGCAGCGCGAGCAGGCGACCCAGCTCGCGCAGATTCTTGCGCGAATCTGCGGTACCACGACTGGTGTGACTGCGGACGTGCCTGCACTCGCGCCCGTAGCGCGCGCCGAACGCAAGCACCGCGTTGTGCTCTACGTTTACCCCGATGGCTATGAACTGCCGGGCCTGGCCCAGCAGCTCGGGCACGAACGCTATGTGGTGCGCAGCCTCAGCGAGGCGAACCGTGCGTTGGCCGAAGCACTCGCCAATCCGCCCGATGCGCTGATCGTTGATATCGCGATGGTCAGCCTGCTGGGCAACTTGCTGGACACCGCGGAACGCGCCACCGGCGGCGAACGACGGCGGCCCCTGTCGCTGGTCTTGAACGCCAGTGGCGACGTGAGGCAGCGGTTGTTCGCGCAACGCGCGGGCGCTGACGCGGTCCTGGAGGGTAGCGACGCCGAACGGGTTGTGCAGCGTCTGACCGAATTGTTCGTGGCTCAACGCCGCGAAGACGCACGTATCCTGATCGTCGATGATGATCGCGACATGGCGATGTTTTGCGAGACCGTACTCGGTTACAAAGGTATGACCACACACGTCGTGCACAACGCCCGCGCGGCGCTGGATGCACTGCAGGAGTTCAAGCCCGATCTGGTTCTGCTCGACCTGTACATGCCAGACATGAATGGCATTGAAGTAGCGCAACTGATCCGTGAGCGTCCGGACATGGCCCTGGTGCCGATCATCTTCATGTCGGGTGAAGAGAGTCTGGACAAGCGCTTCGACGCGATTCGCATGGGCGGCGACGATTTCCTGGAGAAGCCGGTCAAGCCGCGACATCTGATTGCATCGGTGAGCTCGCGCGTCAGTCGCGCCAGACTACTGGCCTCGCACCATGGCGCCGCGGTGAATCGCGCGCCGATCGGCTCAGGCCGTCTTGATCGCGCAACACTGGTGCATGAGATCGAACGCAGCCGGCGTGGTGAGTTGGGCGAATGCGTAGCGCTACTGATGCTGGTCGTGGACGATGTGCCGACCTTGGCGCGGCGTCTCGGATTTGTACGCACCGGCGACCTGGCACAGCAGATCATCTCGGTGCTTGCGCTGGAGCCGGCATTCAAGGCTGGCATTTGTGCACTGGGTGAGTTTTCGTTTCTGGCCTTGTTGCCGGTGTCGTCACCTGGGACCCTGCGCGTCGCCAGCGAAAATGTGCGAACCCGCTTGCAAGGACGCGGTTGGCTGGCGGCTGACGCGCCGGTCACGGTCAGCTTTACCTTGGGCATCGCCCGCGTCGATGAAGGCAGCGCGTCGATCGACGATGTGCTTGCACAGCTCAGCGCCGTGGTGCACACGCTGCAGGAACAGGGAGGCGGTCGCAGTCAACAGATTGATTACGAATTGGTGGAGATGCGGCAAGAGGTTCCGGAACAAAAGCTTGCGCGAGCCATTCTCAAGCGCCCGTTGCACGGCGAAACCGCGCGCCTTTCGTTCCGCGCGCTGGTACCAATGCGTGGCCAACATTCGGGGCAATTTCTGGTGAAGCTCTCGCTGGTTGTGCCGCGCGCGAAAGCGGCGACGATCATTGAGGTCGGGCATTTCGCCCCGATTGCACGCGAACTGAACGTGATCAAGAGCATCGATCGCTGGCTTCTGCATACCGCCGGCGGTCGCGCTGTTCAGCACATCGCAGATCACGGGGATACGCGCCTTTTCCTTCCGCTGTCGCCCGAGAGTCTGGCCGAGCCGGCATTTGCAGACTGGCTGTTGGCCGAACTCAAGAGCTTGAGCATCGATGCTGACGCGATTGCACTACTATTGGATGCATCGACTATGGCGCAGGACGTCGCCAAAGCGAGCCGCCTGATTGATCAGTTGCAGTCGACCGGTGCGCGCGTCTGCGTCAGCGGCTTCAGTGATGGCGGCCGCGACCAGATGCGATTGTCGCATCTGCCCAGCACCTACGCCAATCTGATCTCAATGTCCCCGCCAGCAACCGCGGCGGCTGCGGAGTGGCCCGAGCTGCGCCGCAAACTGATTCACGAATCGCTGCGGCACGGCAAGATCGTCGTCGTGGAGAACGTCGATGAACCGAACGCCCTGGGCGAGTTGTTCCGCGAAAATGTGCACTATGTGGTGGGCGATGGGGTTGGCCAATGGTCAAACGATATGACCGTCAGCGAATTCAGGCTGGGGTGAGGCTAGCGGCGCTTAGGCGTAGCGCGTAAATAGTGTGCCTCTTTTGAACGTGACGCTCTAGCTGGTCTTTTAACCCGCCTGCGTTGTTGCCCAAAGGATTGCGTAGTCCGACTACGCGCCCCTTTCGGCGCCGAGCAGGCGGGATAAAATCCGGCGCAATCCGCTCACATAATTTATGCGCGACCCATTAGCACGCGGTGGTGATGGCGCAAGTGATCATCAATGAAGGTCTGGATGAACCAGTAATAGTGATCGTAACCGGCGTGACGGCGCAGCATCAGCGATTGCCCGGCCGCGTTACACGCCTGCTCGAAGAGCTCAGGCTGCAACTGCGTTTCCAGATATTTGTCACTCATACCCTGGTCGATCAGGATGGTGCCAGGATGTCGCTGGCGCTTGACCAGAGCACAGGCGTCGTAATCGGCCCAGTGCGCTCGATCACTGCCCAGGTAGCGGGTGAATGCCTTGATGCCCCAGGGGACGCTCGATGGGGCGACGATGGGCGCCAATGCCGACACTGACCGGAATCGATCCGGGCGGGTGAGCGCCAGCGTCAACGCACCGTGTCCGCCCATGGAATGGCCACAAATGCCACTTCGCGAAATATCCGCGGCGAAGTTCGAAGCGACGATGGCGGGTAGTTCATTGACGACATACTCGCGCATTCGAAAGCGGGTTGCGTACGCAGGTTCGGTTGCATCCAGATAGAACCCAGCGCCTTCGCCGAATTCCCAATCGCCGGTTGCGTTGGCAATGCCGGTGTCGCGCGGACTGGTGTCCGTTGCCACCAACATCAGTCCAAGCTCGGCGGCCAGACGTTGCGCTCCGGCTTTGATCATGAAGGTCTCTTCGTTGCAGGTCAGGCCGGCCAGGAAAAACAATACGGGCAGGCGTGCTTGCTGAATCTGCGGCGGCTGAAAGACACTGAACTTCATCGCGCCACCACACGCGGTCGAGGTGTGTCGATAGACACCCTGGATGCCGTCGAAACAGCGTTGCTCGGAAAGGGTTTCGATGCTCATGACGACTCAGTACACCACAACCGAGCGGATCGACTCGCCGCGATGCATCAGATCGAAGCCTTCGTTTATTCGGTCTAGCGGCAGGGTGTGCGTGATCAGGTCATCGATGTTGATGCGACCTTCCATGTACCAGTCGACAATTTTTGGCACGTCGGTACGTCCGCGCGCGCCGCCAAAGGCACTGCCACGCCAGTTACGGCCTGTGACCAATTGGAACGGGCGCGTGCTGATTTCCTGGCCGGCACCGGCCACGCCGATGATGATGCTGGTGCCCCAGCCCTTGTGGCAGCATTCCAGCGCCTGGCGCATGACCTTGGTATTGCCGATGCATTCGAACGAATAGTCGGCGCCGCCGCGGGTCAACGACACCAGGTACGGCACCAGATCACCTTCGACATCAGCGGGATTGACGTAGTGCGTTAAACCGAATTTTTCCGCCAGCACGCGCTTGGCGGGATTCAGATCGACTCCGATGATCATGCGTGCGCCTGCCATGCGCGCGCCCTGCACGACATTCAGGCCGATGCCGCCGAGACCAAACACCACGACGGTCGACCCCGGCTCGACCTTTGCGGTGTAGATAACAGCCCCAATGCCGGTGGTTACGCCGCAACCGATGTAGCAAACCTTGTCGAAGGGCGCATCCTCGCGGATTTTCGCCAGCGCGATCTCCGGCAAGACCGTGAACTGCGCAAACGTCGATGTGCCCATGTAGTGATGCAATTTCTCCCCGGCAACGGAAAACCGGCTGCTGCCATCGGGCATCAGTCCCTGACCTTGGGTACTGCGAATTGCCTGGCAAAGATTGGTCTTCGGGTTCAGGCAGTATTCGCATTCGCGACATTCGGGTGTGTACAGCGGAATGACATGGTCGCCTTTGCGCAGCGACTGCACACCGACGCCGACATCGACCACGATCCCTGCGCCTTCGTGGCCAAGAATGGCCGGGAACAATCCCTCTGGATCGTCTCCCGACAAGGTGTAGGCATCGGTGTGGCAGATGCCCGTAGCCTTGAGCTCAACCAGCACCTCGCCAGCGCGAGGTCCTTCAAGGTCAACGGTCTCAATGCTGAGTGGTGCTCCGGCTTTGAACGCTACAGCGGCGCGCACTTTCATTTGTGATGTTGCCTCATATGGTTCGACCGTCGCAAGGCGGCAAGGGCTGCAGTCTGCACAGCATGCAGGCCGATGGCAACACTGCCATTATTCGACGATAGTGGTGCATGCAGCGTGCAGATCAGCGCAGTCGCGCGCACCGCACAACCGCCCGGCGCATTGTTGACGACAGGAAAAGCATGCTGGACCGCATTGAATGGCTGGACCGGATCGGAAGCGTGTCGGCGGCGGACTGGAATGCGCTGCTGCCGGATGCACATCCCTTCGTCCGGCACGAGTTTTTGCACGCGATCGAGCACAGCGGAAGTCTGCGTGCGGATCTGGGCTGGCGTGCGCAGCATTTGTTACTATGGCAGGAAAACGTTCTTGTCGGCGCGGCGCCGTGCTATGTGAAGATGAACTCGCATGGCGAGTTCGTGTTTGACTGGAACTGGGCCGAAGCCTGGCAGCGTGCAGGCGGGCACTACTACCCCAAGCTGCTGTGCGCAGTGCCGTATTCGCCGGTGACCGGGCCGCGCCTGCTCGCGGCCGCGGGCGCCGATCGCAGCGCCATCCAGAATCGTCTGGTTGCGGCGCTTACCGACCGCTGTCAACACGAAGGATGGTCGAGCGCGCATATTAACTTTCTGCATGCCGATGATGCCGATCTGGTCGAATTGGATCGGGCGGGATGGCTGCCACGCTCTGACTGGCAATACCACTGGAGCAATCGCGGATACGCGGATTTTGACGCGTTCCTGTCGGCGTTGACCGCCAAAAAACGCAAGAACATCCGCCAGGAGCGCGCCCGTGTGGCCGGGCCACAGTGGCGCGTCGAGCGGCTGCGTGGCGACCAGATCGATCCTGCTGTCATGGACGACATTTACCGTTTTTATTCTTACACCTTTCAGTTCAAGGGCAATGTCCCGGCGCTGACGCGCGAATTCTTTGAGCGGATGCGCACGACGATGCCGCAGGCACTGCTGGCGGTGATCGCCAGCCGTGATGGCGAACGCATCGGCGCCGCATTTTGTCTGCAGAGCCACGACACACTTTATGGCCGGTACTGGGGATGCAGTGAAGACGTGCCGGGTCTGCACTTCGAATGCTGTTATTACCAGGGTATTGAGCACTGCATCGAGCAAGGGCTGCAACGCTTCGAGCCGGGCGCCCAGGGCGAACACAAAATTGCGCGTGGTTTTCTGCCAACGCGCACGCTGTCGCGTCACTATCTGCGCGATCCAGGATTCCGCTCCGCAGTTGGCCAGTACTTGAAGCACGAGGCGGCGCAACAGCAACAATACGGGGCGATGTTGTTGGAACATTCTCCGTACCGTTTCTGCGAGTAAGCCAACGCCATCGTGTGCCCGCAGAATCAGCGCTCGATGCGGTAGTTCACCGAGGCGCGCTGACGTTCGCCAATGTTGGCCTCGACGTCGACGTGTGCGTTGATCAGATAGCGAACGGTGAACACTTCGCCGCGGGTCAGCAGGCCAATGCCGTAGCCGACGTACAGGCGCGGTGACAAGAATTTTCCGATGGTGAAAGCCTCTCCTTGCAGGCCAGAGTTCGAGGAGACGCCGAGTTCGTCCAGCCCCAGATTTTTGGCCAGCATATCGCCACCGATCGTGCCCAATGCCAATGCTGCGCCGGAGAGTCGATTGGCATCGCCGCCACGCACATCGCGCAGCGATCGGCCGGTGACGAGCAGGGACAGCGCTTCGGACTCGCTGCGTGCGGGTCGTGCGTAAACACGCGAAATCAAACGATGGGCGGTGCCGGTGATCTCGATGCCTGCGGTGCTGTCACCGACCTTGCGTTCAGCGCGCACGCTCACCGCCGGTTCATCCAGTCGGGTGCCCGCAAACAGTAGTTCGCCTCGCGCTACGTTGAGCTTCTGTCCGTAAGCGTTGTACAGGCCGGTTACGCCCAGTTGTCCGGTGCCAGTGGCCGAGCGTCCATTGGATTGCCGTACCTCAAGTTGGCCGCGCAGCTTGCCATCGAAACCAAAACCCTTGAGTTTCACGTCATCACCCATGCGCACGTTGACGCGTGCGCGCCACTTCTCGGCTGGAACGGCGTTGGGGGGATCGTCGATCACGACGACATCGGAACTCTGCCTGGTGCTGGTATCGAGTTGGTCAGCCTGGATTCGCGCCCGCGGGATATCAAGCGTGCCGGTCAGATTCCAACCGTTGTCGTCGCGTTCCAACTGCAACTTCGGTGTGGCGGTGAGACTGAGTTCGGGTGTGTTCGAGATCAGCACGTTTTTGCCCGCGATCGTCAGCGTCAGCTTGCGCTGAGCCGCAGCGGCGGCGCGATTCCATCGCCCGTCGATGGTCAGAACGCCCTCACCGGACTGAATTGCGCCGCGCAATATCAGGCCCTCCGGCACGCCCGCTAACGCCATCGATCCGTTGGTCAGACTCAGGCCCAGGCTGGGTGCCTCGGCCTTGAATTGACTGAGTGCGATCGCACCGCCCAGTCGAAAGCCAGCGGCATCCTGTTGCAGCTGAAACTGACCATTGATCTGGCCAGTGGGGTTGACGATCTCGTTGGTGAAGGCTTCAATCGCGTCCAGCTGTCGGATCAACACAGTGACGTTGCCGTCGTAGCTCAACGCGCCTGAAGCATCGCGCTGCAATTGGAAGCGTGCATCCGCTTGGCCATCGGGCAGCAGCCCGGTGCTGGCAGTGGCGGTTCCACTGGTGCCATCAAACTGAGCGCTCACTACCAGATTGGAGTAGCCAAGCACCAAGTCGGCACGCTCACGAACCAGCAGGCGGCCCTGCGCTGAAGTCAGATTTATGTTTGCCTTGCGCAACTGCCCTTCAGTCCAGGAAGCACCTGCGTGACCTTGAACGACCGCATCCTGCAGCGCGTAGTCCGCGTCATCAAGCAGGCCGCTCAACCAGCTCAGTGGCAATGCACCCGCGTCGAGCGCGATCTCACCACTGCCAGCCTGATACTGGCCCCGCAGGCAAAGCTGTGCGCCATCTTTTCCGCTCCAGCAGGCCTGGCTCATGTCGACGAAGCCGGCACCAGCTTGCAGTGTGACCGGCCGCCGCAGACGTAACCCGCGATCTGCGGACAAGCTCAGATCCAGCGTTTGGACAATGCCGCTCCAGCGCCCATTCTCCCAGCCACCATTGGCCGCAATGTTGACGTCGCCGCGCTCGCTGCCGGCACGCATGCGCAGCGCATGTCCGCGCTGGGTGCCGACCAGTGCAAGCTCGGCGCTGGTGATGGCGATGTCGCCATGGCGCAGGTGTTGGAGCTGTGCGGTCAGGTCTACCGTGGGGTCGGCGTCGCTGCCAATGCTGCCGCTAAAATCCAACGAGTCGAGCGCGCTCGAGTCCCACTTCAACTCCTGACCCTGCGCATCCACGCGCCATTCGCTTGCGCGTACCACCTTGGCCACGAAGCGACCACGGGCAAGCGGATGCAGCTCGCCGAGATCCGGGGCATCGAACGAGGCGCTCAGTGTCCCGGGTCCGGCGATATCTCCTTTGAGCGAGAAACGCGCGCTGCCCAGTTGTCCGTTTGCATCAGTTTCGCGCGGCGAACTGTGGACAAATTGCAGTTGACCTTCAAGCGCGAACGCCTGTTCGCGCAGCTGACCGTCAATGTGCACGATGCGCAGAATGCCGCTGGCGCCGGCCGAGGTCCAGGTGCCATTCCACACTGTGTTGCCGCTGAGTTGGCCGCTCCAGTCGGGAAAAAACAGCGCGGGGTCGAAGTCGTTGAGGTTAAGCGTCAGATTCGCCTGCGCGGTGGCGTCGCGTGCCAGCGTGCCGTCGATGGCGAGCGTCCCGCGTGGCAGCTGCAGTTTCAGCGCCTCAAAGCGGATCGCCTGCGCAGTGACCTGCAGGCTCCCGTTCAAGGCGCCGGGCGGCAAGCCGTCCTGGAGCAGCCGAAGGCTGGGCACGATGCTCAAGTCTGAATAGCGGCCGCCTGCTTGCAAAGTCCCCATCACGCGAAGCGGCTTTTGGCCCGCGGGTCTAAACTGCAGTGATTCGCTGCTGATATCCAACGCAAGTGATTCTTCAGCAGAAAACGGCAACACGCCATGGATTTCCAGCGTGCCGAGATTTTCGATGGTGACGGGCAACGCGTCGATCTTCACTCCGGTTGCAAGCCACTGTAATTTGGCCTCGCCGATGGCGGCGCGATGCGGGCCGACCTCGAGCATGCCGGTCACGCCGACCCGATCTGCGCTCTTGTTCAGCGTGAGCTCCGCCTGCAATGGCATATCCACCGCTAGCCCGTAGCGCGTCGCGTCCTGCGCGGGAAGCGACAGCTTCGCGCTGAAATCTTCGAAACGCTTCCCTGGTTGAAGCTGCAAGAATGCCTTGATTGGTTGGTCCAGTTGCAATTCGATGGGCACATTGGTGCGGTGCGCCGCGCGCGACAACCGTGCCTGCACTGGTGTTGCTGCTCCTGCGGCGGTGACCAGTGACAGGTCGGCCCGCTGCACCCACCAAGGATCATTCAGATCGATGTCGATAGCGCCGCTGAGCATGTATTCGCCCTGCTGCAACTTCAGGCGTTCCAACTCGATGAGGGCGTCGTGCATGTCAAGTGTGGTGTCCAGCAAGGACCAACTCAACGGTTCAGTGCCGACGCGCTGGATCAGCAGATCGCGGGTCAGCAATCGCTCGATACGCACACCGGGCAAGGAGACTTTGCCTGCGGTCTCTGACTGGGCGCCCTTCGCTGTTTTTTTCAGCATGACCTGCGGCGCGTCCAGCTCTAGCGATTCGAGACTGATTCGTCCGACCAGCAAGGGTGCAATTTCGATTGTGCCGCGAACGCGCTTGACCTGCACGTGCACGCTGTCGCTGCGGTAATCCAGACGATCAACCAGCGTTGTCCCGGCGAGCGTGCCGCTGATGCGCGCCGCCGTCAGCCCGGGGAGGGCGGATTGCGTGCGCGCGAACACAAAACGCAGGCCGGATTCGGTGTGCATCAGCCACGCGCCGAGCATGGCCGCAAGCAGCAGCACCGCTGCCAGCAACCACAGCAGGATTCGCCCGCGCCTCACAGGTCGGGCCCGGCGGAAATGTGCAGCTCAAAGCTGCTGTCCGGACTGTCCAGACCGTGGGCAATATCCAGTCGAATCGGTCCCACCGGCGAAGCCCAGCGCACGCCCACGCCGGCACCACGGCTGAGCGAGGGACGGCCACTCGAAAATACATCCCCGACGTCCATGAATGCGGCGGCGCTCCAAGCGGGTATGAACTCGCGCTCAAACTCGACCGATGCGGTACTCAGATATTTTCCACCGATGGGCGTACCAAGTTCGTCGCGATCGCCCAGACTTTGATATCCGTAACCACGCACACTGCGATCGCCGCCAGCGAAGAAGCGCAGCTCTGGTGGCAGTTGTGCAAATTGCTTCGTCTGCGTGGCACCCAATTCACAGCGCATGAGAATGCGCGTCTTCGGGTTGAATGAGTGGATCCAGCGTGCCTCAGCCTGTGCTTGCACGAAGCTGACATCGGAGGCCAATGATTCGCTGCCCCCGCGCAATCCAAGCCTCAGTGAAGCCCCGTTCTGCGGGCGAATTCTGTCGGTCGCGTAGACCCGCGTGGCATTCAACTCGGGATAGACCACGGTGCTGCGCTCGCGTTGGTCGAACGCGCTGTGTGTGCCCACCACAAAGCTTCCCTGTAGAGCATTCAGCGACAGGGCGGCGTTCCATTCGTCTCCGGCGCGGCTTATACCTGCGCTGTACAGCGTGGAAGTGGCGTCCACGGCGATCGTTTGCTCGTCGCGATAGCGCGCGCCGACCAGATAAAATTGTCGCGCGTCCGCATAATGTGGCACACGGTAGTCGACGCTGAACAAACTTAGATTCTGTGCGATCTCGGCCTCGCTGGCGAAGGTATGCCCGCGCTGGTTCACCCAGCGTCGGTCGAGTCCGAAGCGCACGCCGGCGCCGTAGTCGGTGTCGTACGAAGCTCCCAGGCTGTAGGCCGTACGCTTGGCCGGCATCAGAGTTACTCGAATCGGCACCTGCAGTTCTTTGCTCAGTTCGACCTCCGGCACCACCTCGATGCTGGCGAAATAGTTGGACGCAGCCAGCGCCTGCTGCAGTGCCTCGATGCGCTGTTGATCGTACCGATCGCCCTTGCGCCAGGGTACGTAGCGACGCAGAAAGGCATCGTCGAACTGCGCGCCACTGAAGCTGATTTCACCGAGCAGATAGCGCGTTCCAGAGTTCCAGTCCAGCTGGATGTCGGCGGTGTTTTCAGCGCGACTGACTTCCACGCGCGCATTTACTGTCGCCTGATCGAAATAGCCGCGACGCTGCAAAGCGCGTTCGACGCGTGCCTTGCTGGTTTCGTAAACGGCGTGATCAAGAATTTCGCCCTCAGTCGGATGGAAATCTTCGATCAGGTCGGCAATGCGTTCGTTGCGCGCTGCGGCGCCTGCAATCGCAACGTGCAACGAGCGCACCCGCACCGGGTCACCACGGGTGACCCTCACTTCGATCTGGCGTGGCATTTGACCTGCCAAGCCCACAGTGACCACGGTCGTCGACCGGTAGTAACCGAAGGGTTGCAGCGCGTCGCGTACTTCAACCGGTATGGCTCCGAGCAATCGCTCGAGTCGGGCATCACCAATGTTGCTGCGCTTCTCGTAAGCAGTCAGTGACAGTGCCGCCTTTGCCGCAGCGAGCTGCTCGTCCTGCACGCCACCAATGACTATGCGCACAGCGCGGGAGCGGGTTTTAATGTCCTGCGCACCTGCGGTGGAAGCCAGCATCACCAGCAGCGCAGCAATCAACGCGCTACACAGCGGCCATCGCCAAATGTTCGCGCGTCCGGGTTGAAGCAAGCACGTGCTGTCAGACATTGAGTGAGCGCCCAACGCGCGCAAGCAACTTGTCAATGCTGGCCGCGCTAGTTGAAGCGCGATTTTGGCAGGGCCAGCCATTGCAACGCAGTGCCATTGAAAATTCGTTCCTGAGCGATTGGATCCAGAGCGAGTGCATCAATGCCACTGCCCGGCTTCTGCTCCCCGAGCGGGAACGGATAGTCGGTTCCGAGCATAACCTGCTGTGCGCCGACAACGTCAATGAGGTAGCGCAATGCCTGAGGATCATGCACGCAGGAATCGAAAAATAGTCGCGAAAAATATTCACGCGGATTGCGCGGATTGTCCATCGCTACCAGGTCGGGGCGCATGTTGAAACCATGCTCGATGCGACCAATCGTGAATGGAAACGAACCGCCGCCGTGGGCGAAACACACACGCAACCGCGGCAGGCGCTCCAGCACGCCGCCGAAAATCAGCGAGCAAGCAGCGCGTGATTGTTCTGCCGGCATGCCTACCAGCCACGGCAGCCAATAGTTGGGCATGGCTTCGGTGCCCATCATGTCCCACGGATGGACCAGGATCGAGGCCTCGAGATCCTGCGCGGCCTGGAAGAACTCAAACAGCTCCGGCGCATTGAGATTCCAGTTGTTGACATGCGAACCGATCTGCACGCCTTGCAGACCGAGTTGATCAACACAACGCTCCATTTCCTGAATGGCCAGCCGTGGTGATTGCAAAGGCACTGTACCAAGGGCAGCATAGTGGCGCGGAAAGCGACGAACCACCTCAGACTTGTGATTGTTCAGATGCTGATGCAGGTCGAGCGCCTGATGCGGTTTGGCCCAATACGAGAACAGTACTGGAACGGTGGAGATGACCTGCACCTGCACCCCGAACTGCGCGTATTCGTTGATGCGCAGCTCCGGGTCCCAGGTGTTTGGCCAGATTTCACGAAAAAATTTGCCGTCTTTGTAGATGCGGTGCCGGCCTTCACGATGGTGGATCACCGCAAAACGGTCATCGCCATATTTCTCGGCGAGGTTTGGCCAGCTTTCGGGCAGTACATGCGCGTGGGTATCGATCTTAAGCATAGCGCCATTGTAGTGGCTAGCAGCATGTGAGGGCGGCTTCAGCCGCGATTGCCGCAAATCGCAGCGCGCACCCGTTCCAACTTCTGCAATCTGCACCTACATCGCAAATGTGGGAGCGGCCTAAGCCGCGATTCGCACAAATCCCAGCGCTCACGCCCAACATCCAGATAGCGCTGCTACATAACATCGGCATAACGCGCCGGCGCGGGATTCAAGTGCCCGCAGGCCTCGCAGGTGCGGTGCGCAATGCATCGATAAAACGAATCAAACACTGACAAGAACTGCACCTCAATGTCGGCCAGATGGAAATACGACTCGAACAGCTTGAAGTTGCAACGGTCACAGAACCACATCAGTCCGTCCTGCTCGTGGACCAGTCGTTTGCGTTCGATCACCAGCCCGATCGATCCAGCCATGCGCTGAGGTGAATGTGCAATTCTCGGCGGCAGATAGAATATTTCCCCCGCCTTGAGCGGAACATCGCGCGGTTGCCCGTTCTCCTGAATGCGCAGCACCATCTCGCCCTCGAGCTGATAAAAAAACTCGGGCCCTTCTTCGTAGTGATAATCGGTACGCTGGTTTGGACCGCCAACGATCATGATGATGAATTCGCCATCAACGATGCACTTGTTGCCGACTGGTGGTTTAAGCAGATGACGGTGTTCGTCGATCCAGCGCTGAATATTGATCGGTGGTGCCAGCATTTAGATCTCCCCCGGCAAGGCGGCGATGCACTTCAGCTCGATCGCGATCGGCGTCGGCAGGGCGCTGATTCCAAGTGTTGTGCGGCAAGGCTGGGTCTTTTCGAAATACTCGGCGTAGACACGGTTGTACGTAGCAAAATCGCGCTGCATGTCGGTCAGGAATACAGTCACGTCGATCAGATCTTCCCAATGAACACCGCTTGCTTCGAGCACCGCCCGTACATTGGCGAATACCTGATGGCACTGGGCCGCGATGTCATAGCCGGTCAATGATCCGTCGGCAGCGTAGACATTTCCAGGAATCACATTGCTGCCCGGGCTGCGCGGTCCAACGCCAGAGAGGAACAGCAGGTTGCCGACGCGCCGGGAATGCGGATAAGCCCCAACGGGCGCCGGCGCGGTATCGGTGGTGGTGGCTTTCATCATTGCGCTCCGCTGCGGCAGTGCCGCGCAATCGCCGCGTGGTAAGCGGGCCACACGTCACTGCTCGCAGTCACGGAAAAGCCCAGGTCGTTGATTCTGCCATCGAGCAGGCTGTACACCCAGCTGTGTACGGTCAACGGCTGGCCGCGCGACCATGCGTCCTGCACGACGGTGCTCTGGCAGACATTGAGGGTTTGCTCGATCACGTTCAACTCGCACAACTTGGCGTGGCGCAGCGACGCAGTGTCGATCAATTCCAGCGTCGCTTGATGCTTGTCACGAACGTCGCCGACGTAGCGCAACCAGTTGTCCACCAATCCGTGCCGATCGCCGGTCATTGCCGCTTGCACACCGCCGCAGCCATAGTGGCCGACGACGATGATGTGCTCGATCTTCAATATGTCGGTGGCGAACTGAATGACCGAAAGACAATTCAGATCGCCGTGCGCCACGATGTTGGCAACATTGCGATGCACGAAAATTTCGCCCGGCGCCAGACCGACGATTTGATTTGCCGGCACGCGGCTGTCGGAACAGCCGATCCATAAATACTTGGGCGATTGTTGCCGGGACAGCTCCTTGAAGAAGTCCGGGTTGGCGCTGCGCGTAAGCTTGGCCCAGCGTCGGTTTGCTTCAATCAGATGTTCAAGGTTGCTCATCGGGACTCGCTCAGGTTTCGCCAATCTGCACACAGACATTGCGCGACTCGGTGAAGAAACGCATGGCCTCAGCCCCGCCCTCACGGCCCAAGCCAGATTCTTTCATTCCGCCAAAAGGTGTACGCAAATCGCGTTGCATCCAGCAGTTGATCCACACGATACCGGTTTCGATGCGCGCCGCCAGTCGGTGCGCGCGCATCAGGTCGCGCGTCCAGATCTGCGCTGCCAGACCATAACGGCTTGCATTGGCCATGGATAATGCCTGAGCTTCGTCGTCGAACGGCTGCAGGCTGACCACTGGACCAAAAATTTCTTCCTGGTTGCTGCGACAGTGCGTGTCCAATCCTTCCACGACGGTAGGCTGCACAAACCAGCCGTTGGCACATCGTCCTTCCGGGCTAAGCGCGTCACCACCGCAGAGAATGTGACCTCCATCAGTCTTGGTCTGTTCGATGCAGTTCATCACCTTGGCCTGATGGGCGGAGGAGACCAGGGCACCGATGCGCGTTTCTGCGCGTAGCGGATCTCCAACCATCAGCGACTTGGCCCGGGCCACGAAAGCATCACGGAACTCGGCGTAGTAAGCGCGCTCAATCAGGATGCGCGAACCGCACAGACAGATCTGGCCGGCGTTCTGGAATGACGACCGAAGCAGAGTTTCGATCAAGGCGTCACGTGGCGCGTCGGCAAACACCAGTACCGGATTCTTGCCGCCAAGTTCCAGCGAAACTTTCTTCAATGCCGGGCCGCAGTACGCGGCGATCTGCCGTCCGACGGCCGTGCTTCCGGTAAAACTGATGGCCTTCACCTGGGTGTGTTCGACCAGCGACTGGCCGGTGCTGGCGCCGTTTCCGTGCACTATGTTGAGCACGCCACGCGGAAATCCGATGCGCAGCAGGATGGCGCAGAGTCGCTGCGCCGTCAGTGGCGTCACCTCGGAAGGTTTGGCCACCACCGTATTGCCGGCAGCCAAAGCCGGTGCGATTTTCCAGGTCAACAGCAACAGCGGAAGATTCCACGGCGAGATGCAGCCGACCACGCCAAGCGGTTGGCGCAGTGTGTAGTTGAGCAAATGCACATCATGATGCGACTCGCTGGCGAACTGGGTAGCCGCGGCAGCGAAGAAGCGAAAGTTACCGATCGCACGCGGAATTTCCTTATCACGCGTTTGCCACAGCGGCTTGCCGGTGTCCAGGGTCTCGGCATTGGCGAGGGCATCGAGCTCGGCTTCCATGGCATCTGCGAGGCGATGCAACCAACGAGCGCGCGCTTCGTGCGTCAGTCCTGACCATGCGGGAAAGGCTGCTCGCGCGGCGCACACAGCGGCCTCGATATCGCTGGCGCCGCTGTCCGCAACGCTGGCATAGCGTTGCCCGGTCGCTGGCTCAAAAACATCCAGATAACGATTGGTATCGGGCTTGCGCCAGGCGCCATCAATGAAATTGAGCAGGGACTCGGTCATGCCCGAACTTTATCCCGAGTCGCGCGGCGAGGGTAGCGGCGTCAAGTGCAGGTGCAGCTGACCAGCTCCGCTGTGGAGAGCCAGCTGCAAAGCGCCTACAAGGAAAGCGTTCGCCCGCCATCCACCGGAAGGTTGATTCCATTGACGTACGCTGCAGCCGGTGAGCACAGAAAGGCGATGGCCGCAGCGATTTCCTCAGGCTCGGCGAAGCGTGCGGCGGGCACCGACGCCAACATGCCCTTGACGATCGCTTCCTCGGTAAGACCGGTGGCGGCGATGCGCTCCTGGATAATCTGATCCAGACGCTGAGTGCGCGTGAAGCCAGGCAGCACGTTGTTGACGGTGATGGCAAAACCGCCTAGTTCCCCGGCCAGAGTCTTGGCCCAGGAGGCAACCGCGCCGCGAATCGTATTGGAGACGCCGAGGTTGCGCAGCGGCTCTTTCACCGAGGTTGAGATCACATTGACGATGCGCCCGAAACCCGCTTCGCGCATCCCTGGGAGGACAGCCTGCGCCAGCAAGTGATTGGCTATGAGGTGTCGGTTGAATGCGTCGAGAAATTGGCCAGCAGTTGCCGATTGGATCGAGCCCGGAGCCGGCCCAGCCGTGTTGTTGATCAGGATCTGAAACGAACGCGCGTTGGCCGCTGCCGATACCTGCGCGATCAATGCCACATGATCTGCTACATCGGTGCTGATCCAGCCGTGCTGTTGGGTGACAAGGACGCGCGGTAACAACGCCATCGTCGATTCCAGCGCATCGTGACCACGCGCCAGCAAGGTGACGTCAGCGCCCCGCTGAGCCAACGCCAACGCTGCGGCGCGGCCGATTCCCTGTGACGCGCCGCAGACCAGCGCATGGCGGCCTTGAAGATCGATGCTCATCGACTAGTCCTCTCGTTCATTCTTGCGATCCAAGCGTTGCTGCATCAGTTCCGCTATGGCGACGGCGTTCTCGTCGCCGCGAGCCATCAACCCCTGGATTGCTCCGCGCACATTGACTTCGGGGTGATTCTGGTTGAGCTTGAATTTCAACTCCACGCGCAGCACATCGAGACGAAAGCCAACGATACCGCTCAAGCTGCGCGACTCGCCCGGAGCAGAGCCGGGAAAGCGCCAATCGCTGCCAACCGCTGATTCGTAGCGATCCGCCAGTGCCGATACGAGAACCTGCAAAGCGGACTCTTCGTTGAAGGTCTCAACGGACCCGTAGAGATGCGCCGTCGCGTAATTCCAAGTTGGCACCTGCACTGAGGGATCTGCGTACCAGCTGGGCGAAATATGTGCGTGTGGCCCGTGCACTATCATCAGTGCATTCTGACCGCCAATCTGTCGCCACTGTGGATTGGCCTTTGCCCAATGCCCCTGAATGTGGATACGGTCAGCATCGCGTCGGTACAACACGGGCAGGTGACTGGCAAACGGCGCCCCATCGACCGTGGAAATCAGCGTGACGAACGCATCGCGCTCGATCAGGGCGTCGAGCGCGGCAAGATCGGATTCGGCAAAGTGGCGCGGCGTATACATGGACAATTCTCTGTTTCAAGAGCGCGCGGTGATCAGGTGCTGCAGGCGATCAAATGCTGCAGGTAATCAAATGCTGCCGGTGATCAAATGCTGTAGCTGCCCGGATCGCGATGTGCATCGATGCGCTCGATCAGCAGCGGTACCAGGTCCTCATCACTGTCGCTGTCGGCCTCGGGTGGAATCAAATCTTCCAGCAATTTATCGAAGGGCAGGGCATCGTCGTCGTCCATGCCTTCGAGCGACTTGTAGTCGGCGTCCATCAGCGCGGAACGTGCCTCCGCCTCATCAGCGTAACGGATGAGGCCGCCATCGGAGGACAACACGTCGGCAGTGCCGTTGTTGTAGATTCGCATCCGCGCCCAGACCATCACGTTGCCCAGGCTGGCGAGCCACCAGTCAGTGCGTTGAATGTCTTCGTCGCCGGTGGGCTCCTGGTTGCCGTCTTCGTCTATTTCATCGTGCATATCGAGTTTCACTTCTATCTTGGGAGCCGCATGCTGCAAGCGGCTGGTGTGGGCGCGGCCAGCGGCCGCGAATCGGAAGGTAACCTCTAGAAACCCCCTGCGCGATACGATTGCTGCGTTGCGCGGTGCTCGGAATCCTCATGTACCCGCCCTCATGTACCCGAATGTACACTGCGGTTCCGATGCACGTGGATGTGCGAGTGTCGCGTTAGACAGGATGCCGGAAGCGACCCAGCTCCGTGCGCCTTGCATTCGAACCGCGCAGGGGGTTTCTGTAGGTTCCCAGAAGTACCTAAGGAAGGTCTGAACAAGTCACCACTTCGTCTTCGCCACACTGCTTGTTGCTTGCCAACCCCCGAAAAAACCTGCGGTTTTTCGCCCCCTGACTCAGGGGGCTCGAGCGGCTCCGGACTTGTTCACAGGTTCCTTAAATGTCAGATTGACCAGCTCCGCTGCTGCGAGGCGTGGCCACAGGCTTCTCTCACTTTCAAGGCTTCCAGCAAAGGCCAATCAGAATTCAGCGCTGCCGGGCACACGCGGATAAGGAATCGCATCGCGAATATTGCCCAAACCGCAGATGTAAACGACCAGGCGTTCAAAGCCAAGACCAAAACCTGCATGCGGCACCGTGCCATAGCGACGCAAGTCGCGATACCACTGGTAGCTGTCCGCGGCGATATGAAACTGCTGCATGCGCCGATCCAGGTAATCCAGACGCTCCTCGCGTTGCGAGCCGCCGATGATTTCGCCAATGCCCGGTGCCAACACATCCATCGCAGCGACGGTTTTTCCATCATCGTTGAGCCGCATGTAAAACGCCTTGATCTTCTCCGGGTAGTTCATCACCACCACCGGACGTCTGACATGTTCCTCGGTAAGGTATCGTTCGTGTTCGGTTTGCAGGTCCGAACCCCAGTCCACGGCATAGTCGAACTTCTTCGGCGCTTTTTTCAGGATCGCGACGGCATCCGCGTACTCGATGCGTTCGAACGGCGCATTGATGAATGCCTCCATGCGGGAAACCGCGTTCTTCTCGACGCGCTCGACGATAAAACGCATATCGTCCATGCGCTCGTTCAACACCGCCTTGAACACGTACTTCAAAAAATCTTCCGCCAGGTCGGCGTTGTCATTGAGATCAGCGAAAGCGATTTCCGGTTCAATCATCCAGAACTCGGCGAGATGGCGCGTGGTATTGGAATTTTCCGCGCGGAAGGTGGGGCCGAAGGTATACACCTTGCTCAGCGCCAGACAATACGCCTCGACGTTGAGCTGGCCAGACACCGTCAGGTAGGCCTCTTTGCCGAAGAAGTCCTGGTGCCAGTCGATTGCACCCTTTTCGGTTTTCGGCAGATTCATCATGTCCAGCGTCGATACCCGGAACATCTGCCCGGCGCCTTCGCAGTCGCTGGCAGTAACGATCGGCGTGTTCACCCAGAAAAATCCCCGCTCATGGAAGTAGCGATGGATGGCCTGGGCGATGCAGTGGCGGATACGCGACACCGCGCCGAAGGTGTTGGTGCGCGGCCGCAGATGTGCCACCTCGCGCAAGAACTCCATCGAATGTGCTTTGGGCTGTACCGGGTAGGATTCTGGATCGTCGACGAAGCCAAGCACTTCAACCGTGGTCGCCTGAACCTCAAAACTCTGACCCTTGCCCTGTGATGTCACCAATTCGCCGCTGCAGCGCACCGAGCAGCCGGCGGTCAGACGAACCACTTCGCTGTCGTAATTGGCCAGCGTGCTCGGTGCCACGATCTGTATGGAATCCTGCCCCGAGCCATCATTGATGGCGACGAATGAAAGGCCTGCCTTCGAATCGCGGCGCGTCCGCACCCAACCCTGTATCGTCACCATTGTGCCAACGGTCAGGCGACCACTGAGCGCATCCACTACGCTTGCTACACTCATTGCTGGAACTCCGATACGGTGATGGCTGGTGCATACGGTGATGGCTGGTGCGATGCGTAGCAGTTGCCGGCATTGAAAGAAGGGTCTGTCGACCCAACTATCACACCAGTCGTGCTGCCGAAGGGCGGCGATGATAGCTGAGAAGGAATTGAGACGGGCCAGTGCCTGTCCAATCCGAAGTTGAATTTGGAATTGTTTTTCTCAAGAGGCCGTGTCCATGTCCATCCAGTTGTCCGAATCAGCCGCCGAACGTGTGAGTGGTTATCTGCGCGAAAAGCCGGGATCGATTGGATTGCGTTTCGGCGTCAAGCGCACGGGATGCTCAGGTTGGGCTTACGTCGTGGACATTGTCGACCACATCGACAATACCGATTCTGTGTTTGAAAGCCACGGCATCAAAGTGATCGTCAATCCCGACAGTTTGGCCCTGGTGGCCGGAACCGAAATCGATTTCGTCAAGCAGGGCGTGAACCACAGCTTTGCCTTTCGCAACCCCAACGTCACCAACGAGTGCGGCTGCGGCGAGAGTTTCACCGTTTCCTGAGATTTCACGGTTCCGTGAGATCGGCCTGCCTTTGACCCAATGTCAGGCACATCATCGACTTAGCCGGCAGCGGCTCTCAAGCTCCAATTTGGTGCAGCGCACCCATTGCCTTGTGGATAGGGTCCATAAGTCGCTGATTCGCCATGGGTTATGAACCCATGCCGCTGATTTTTATGGAATTTTCCATTGCGGATCAGGGCCCCGAACGGCTAACATTCGCGCACTCGTCGGGCTTATCTGCCGAGTACCTTGCCTCACTGCACTGTCAGGAGGCCATCCATGTCCAAGAGGAGTTTTCATGCGTCACTACGAAATCGTGTTCCTCGTCCACCCGGACCAGAGCGAACAAGTTCCCGCGATGATCGAGCGTTACAAAACGCTGGTCGAAGGGGATAGCGGCAAGATTCACCGTTTCGAAGATTGGGGTCGTCGCGCTTTGGCGTATCCAATCCAGAACCTGGCGAAAGCGCACTATGTAATGTTGAACATTGAATGTAGTCAGCCCGTACTTACCGAATTGCAATCCTCGTTCCGCTTTAACGACGCTGTGCTGCGACACCTGATCACGGTCCGCGAAGATGCCGTTACCGAAATCTCGATCATTGCGAAGATGAAGGATGAGAAACCCGAACGTCGTCGCCGCGACGATGAAACCGGATTCTCAGATTCTGAATTCAACGACGCAGCAGCCTGATCAGGACGAGGAATAGAACATGTCTAAATTTTTCCGCCGCAAAAAGTTCTGCCGATTCACCGCCGAGGGCGTGACCGAGATCGATTACAAAGATCTCAACACGCTGCGTCAATACCTCACGGAGACCGGCAAGATCGTGCCTTCCCGCATCACCGGTACCAAAGCGCGTTTTCAGCGCCAGTTGACGACCGCCATCAAGCGTGCGCGTTTCCTGTCGCTGCTGCCGTACTGCGACAACCACACCGGACGCTGAGGAGCACATCAACATGGAACTAATACTGGTTCAGAAAGTTAAAAACCTTGGAGCCCTCGGCGACAAGGTCAATGTAAAACCCGGTTACGGCCGGAATTATCTTGTCCCACAAGGCAAAGCAGTTTTTGCCACTGTCGGCAACATTGCGGATTTCGAGAAGCGCCGCTCTGAGTTTGAAGCCAAGGCCACAGGCCAGCTTTCGGACGCCAGCGCACGCCAGGAAAGACTCGAGTCTGCAGTGGTCACCATTCGCGCCAATGCCAGCACGGAAGGCAAGCTCTACGGTTCGGTCGGTCCGCGTGATATCTCCGAAGCCTTCACCGCAGCGGGTTTTCCGCTGTCGAAGTCCGAGGTGATTCTCAAGGATGGTCCGCTCCGTCGTACCGGTGAACACGAGGTCCATGTCGCACTGCATGCCGATGTGCATTGCACTGTGAAGGTCAACGTGTTGCCAGAGAGCTGAAGGCGGAATAAACCAGCCGGCTTTCTTGGCCCGGTTGTGCTGCTTCAGGGAAATTTAAAGGGCACCGTTGACCCCGGTGCCCTCTTTTTTTGTCTGCGATTTGGAATGCAAGCCGGCGCAAAGCAGCAGCTCACATATGGCAGCGGCTACAGCCGCTAAGCTGCAATTATCGGCCCGCTTGGACGAAGCATTCGCGTCTGAAGCCGCTCCCACTAGAAAGTCGCTCGCACACCTGCACAGTGCGCATCGTGCAATGTGAAATGCTCGCCGTGTAGCCACGCGCTCGAGGCCGACATGCAACCGAACGAACTGGAAACTACCCATCAACTGGTGGAACGCATCCGGGTCGGTGATACCAGTGCGCGGGATACGTTGATCCGCCGCTATCTGCAGCCACTCACGCGCTGGGCACACGGGCGTCCGCCGGGGTCAGCCCGCGACTTGAGTGAAACCGCCGACCTGGTTCAAGCAACGCTGATGCGTGCGTTCCAGTCGCTGCCGGCGTTTCAGGTACATGGAGAAGGCGCGTTCTATGGTTACCTGCGCCACATTATGAGCAATATTCTGAAAGATGAAATCCGGCGCGCGAGTCGCCGCCCCATGCACGACGCGCTTTCGCCGGAGGTTGCGGAATTCGACGCGCAGCCGTTTGAAAACCTGGTCAGCTTCCAAACTTTGCACGCCTACGAAACGGCGCTGCAGGCGCTGGAACCCGACCAGCGCGAGGCAGTGATCATGCGCATTGAAATGGGTCTGAGTCACGAGGAAATCGCTGTCCTCATTGATGCGTCAAGCGCCAACGCCGCGCGCATGAAGATATCGCGTGCCCTGGCGCGCCTGGCGGAGCTGATGAATGACCACCGCGACTGACGAACTGCTGCTGCGGGTCGCCGAGTCGATCGCCGAAGGTCGGCCGGTGGATTGGGATGCCGTCGCAGCCGGTGCCGACGCGGCCGCCTTGGCAAGACTGCGCGAGATCAGCGTACTTGCCGGACAGTTCAGCGTGGTCAAGGCAACCATCGAATCGAAGACACGCACCGCCGAGTGCAAGCAGCGGGTCTGGGCACAACTTGAATTGATCGAAGAAATCGGCCGTGGTAGCAGTGGTGTTGTCTATCGTGCCTACGATCCGTCGTTGCGGCGAACGGTGGCGCTCAAGCTGTGCAACCGCGATCGCGACAATCAAGAGGGACTGTTGCGTGAAACCCAGCTGATGGCCAAAGTCGATCATGTTGGTGCACTCAAGATTCATGGTGCAGCCCTGTTTGAAGGTCAGGTCGGGTTCTGGTCGGATCTTGTCGATGGCGATTCCATTTCGCTGCGACTGGAGCGCGAGGGCCGGATTGCTGCTCAAGAGGCCAGCGCAATCGGGCTGGAGTTGTGTGCGGCGTTGGCGGCGATGCACGCGCTCGACCTGGTGCACGGCGATGTCAAAGCGCAGAATGTGATGCGGCGCGGCGATGGTCGTCACATACTGGTTGATTTCGGCAGCAGCACACCGATCAGCGAACGCTCGCACGTATCTGGAACGCCGCTTTATCTCGCGCCGGAATTACTGCATGGCGGGCCAGCAGCGCACACGCCATTGCTTGCATCATGTGCTGACGTTGGCGGTCTCGGTCGAAATTGCTCGCCGATTTCATCGGTATGATTTTGCGCGCAGGTGCATGGGCCACGACGATAGCAGCCATGACGACAGGCTTGCAGCATCAGGTTCCGCACGTGGGGTGTACGGCGAACGACTGCGACGCTTCCCGTAACATGGGCACGCCAGAAATCTATCGTGCGCTTTGCGCTAGGCCTGAGCGCAGCTGATTGGCGCTGGCCCTTCGTGGAGCGAAATCGGGCCGCGTGGCGCTTTGTGGGGCACGCGCGTCCTGTGTCATCCGAATGATTACGCCTCTTCCAGGTGGTACGCGACACGCGTGCTCGACACATTGCTTCGGATTTGACGATCAAACTGAGGGTCAGCGCTAATCACGCAAGTCCCCGGCAAGGCGTCTTTCAGATTGTTGGCGGGTACTTATGAGTCGTACCGCGCCTTACTGTAGTGCGTTCAGCACCTGCGGCACTGTGCTGCCTCGCGTACAGACCAAGTATTGGATCGCGCGTAATTTATGAAATGGATCAATCCATGAATTCGACTGGAGTGCGTGCTCGATGAACACGATGCGTCGCGGTTTTTGTTTGCTGGCTTTGCTTGCGGTAGTGGCGGCGCAGGGAGCGGGAGTCGCTGCACCGGACCAATCCTGGCTGGCGCAGGTCCAGCACGAGCTGGCGCAACACGAGTACCGCGCCAGCACTCATGCCGTCGGTCTACAGGCCCCAAATCGCGCGCAGGGATTTCGCACCTACTTCAGTGACCACGGAATCCAACTGGTCGCGCGCACCGAGGCCAGCGAAGGTCTGGCTGAAATCACGCTGGCGGGCTTCGGCCGTGAGCATGAGGACAGCGCGCAAGGCATGCCTGGGATTGGCCCCGCACAGACCGTGTCCGATGGCACCCGGGTGACACTGCGCTGGCCAGGGATCAGCACGCACTATGACAATCAGTCCGAAGGCTTGCAGCAGGTGATCGCCGTGCAACAACCTCCGGCAGGAGCGGGTCGTCTGTTCGTAGCCCTGGACATTGCGGCGGCGACACTGCAAGTCAGCGCTGATGTCGCGCTGCTGCATAGCGAGGGCGCAACCTTACGCCTGCGCGCGATCGCGGCGCACGACAGCAGCGGTCGAGAACTGCCGCTGTCGCTTATCGCGAGTGACAACCACCTGCTGCTCGTCATCGACGATCAACACGCTGAGTATCCGATCACGATCAAGACGCTGCTCAACGGTTCGGCTGATGCCCAGCTCGAGGTGAACCAGACCGATGCGGGCCTGGGCGCCAATGTCTCCGCCGCTGGCGACGTCAATGGCGACGGTTTTGCCGACGTAATCGTCGGTGCCTATCTATACGACAATGGCGAGGCCAATGAAGGCGCCGCCTTCATCTATTTTGGCGGCGCCGGGGTGTTCGACCCGGGCTTCGATGCTCAGCTCGAATCGAACCAGATCGAGGCGCGGCTGGGGTTTAGCGTTGCCGGCGTCGGCGACGTGAATGGCGACGGATTCTCCGATGTGATCGCCGGAGCACCGTTCTACGACAATGGCAATAGCGACGAAGGCGTTGCGTTCGTGTATTTCGGTGGCGCTGGAGCGTTCAACCTTATTGCCGATGCCCAGCTGGAGGCGAACCAGGATCTTGCGTTTCTCGGCCGCAGTGTGGCCGGCGCTGGCGATGTGAATGGCGACGGCTTTGCCGATGTGATCGTCGGCGCGAATGGTTACGACAACGGCGAGAGCAACGAAGGCGCCGCCTTCGTCTATTTCGGCAGTGCCGGGGTGTTCAACACCAGCGCCGATGCGCAGCTCGAATCAAACCAGATAGATGCGGGCATTGGCCAAAGCGTGGCCGGGGCGGGCGATGTCAATGGCGATGGCTTTGCCGATGTGATCGTCGGTGCGGCCCTTTACGACGATGGTGGCAGCAACGACGGTGCCGCCTTTGTCTATCTCGGTGGTGCGGGAGCATTCGACACTGGCGTCGACGCCCAGCTTGCGTCGAACCAGGCTGACGCATTTCTGGGTTGGAGCGTCGCCGCTGCCGGCGACGTCAATGGCGATGGTTTCGCCGATGTGATCGTCGGTTCGCCTGGTTACGACAACGGTGAGGCCAATGAAGGCGCCGCCTTTATCTATTTCGGCGCGGCTGTGGCCTTCAACGTCATCGCTGACGCACGGCTCGAGCCCGACCAGATCGGGGCCGAGCTGGGCCGCAGCGTGGCCGGTGCTGGCGATGTAAATGGTGATGGTTTTGCCGATGTGATTGTGGGTGCGCAGTTTTACGATAGTGGCCAGTCCGATGAGGGCGCCGCCTTCGTCTATTTCGGCGGAGCGGGGGCCTTCAACCTTAGCGCTGACGCACAGCTCGAGTCGAATCAGATCGACGCGGGTCTCGGCCTCAGCGTGGCCGGTGCCGGAGACGTCAACGGCGATGGATTTGATGACGTGATTATCGGGGCCAGTCGCTACGACAATTTCCTGGTTGATGAAGGCGCCGCCTTCATCTACTTCGGTGGCGCCGCGACATTCAACCTCAACGCCGACGCGCTGGTCGAGTCGAATCAGCCGGGCACGCAGATGGGCATCAGCGTCGCCGGCGCTGGCGATGTGAATGGCGACGGTTTTTCCGATGTGATAGTGGGCGCGCCTGTGTTTGACAATGGCTTGGTGGCAGGAGGCGCGGCGTTTATTTATTTCGGCGGCGCCGGGAGTTTTGACACCGGCGTCGATGCACAGCTCGACACAAACCAGGCGAATGCCAGGTTCGGGATCAGCGTGGCGGGTGCTGGAGATGTGAATGGCGACGGGTTTGCCGACGTCATCGTCGGCGCCTATTTTTACGACAATGTCGAAAACAACGAAGGTGCGGCGTTCGTCTATTTTGGCGGTGCCGGGCCATTCAACCTCAGCGCCGATGCGCAGTTGGAATCAAACCAGGCGGTTGCGTTGCTGGGTGTCAGCGTGGCCGGCGCCGGGGATGTGAATGGTGATGGCTTTGGCGATGTGATCGTCGGTGCGCTGTTTTACGATAATGGCCAGGCAGATGAAGGCGCCGCCTTCGTCTATTTCGGCCGCGCTGGAGCTTTCGATCCCAACTTTGATGCGCGACTCGAGTCCAATCAAGACGGCGCGGAGCTGGGGGTCAGCGTCGCTGGAGCCGGCGATGTCAACGGTGATGGCTTTGCCGATGTAATCGTTGGCGCAAATGCGTATGACAATGGCCAACTCGACGAAGGCGCCGCGTTCGTTTATTTCGGCGGCTCCGGCGCTTTCAACGTGATCCACGATGCCCGCCTCGAATCGGACCAGCTATTTGCCGAGCTGGGAATCAGTGTAGCCGGTGCTGGTGATGTGAACGGCGACGGCTTTTCCGATGTAATCGTCGGCGCAAACCTTTACGACAACGGCCAGCCCGATGAGGGCGCTGCCTTCATTTATTTCGGCGGCGCGGGGCCGTTCAATATCGTCGCTGACGCCCAGCTCGAATCGGATCAGGGTGACGCACGTCACGGCTCCAGTGTGGCCAGCGCCGGCGATTTGAATGCCGATGGCTTTGCCGATGTAATCGTCGGCGCGGAACGTTTTGACAGCATCCTGGTCGATGAAGGCGCTGCTTTCGTCTATTTCGGTAGCGCTGGCGCTTTTGACGTTAACGCTGACGCCCAGCTTGAGTCGAACCAGGCCGATGCGCGTATGGGTTTCAGCGTCGCTGGCATTGGCGACGCGAATGGCGATGGCTTTGCGGATGTGCTCGTCGGTGCAGTGAATTACGACAATGGTCATGTCGATGAAGGCGCCGCTTTTGTGTATTTCGGCACGGGCCGCGGCCGGCTCGTGCTGGCCGGTCAGTTCCGTGGCGATGGCACCATCCCAGTGCCGCCCTGGGGCGTGTCGCATCAGATGGATGGCTTCGTATTGGCGGTCGAGGCCACCAGTCCGCGCGGCCGCGAGCGCGCTCGGCTGCAGCTACAAGCCTGCCCCAATGGCGCGCCGTTCGCATCGCCACTTTGTAGGCTGTTTACGGCCACGAGTTGGACCGACCTGGGCTCCAATCCGCTCGGAAGCACGTTGGTACTGAGCGCGACTGGCTTGATCGCGGACCGCGTTTACCACTGGCGCGCGCGCGTGCAATACGCGGCGTTTGGCGTCATCGAACCCGGAATCGTCTCTCCACCCAATCCTGCAGTCGGACCCTGGCGACGCCTGCAGGCCAATGCGGAGATCGCCGACATTCGTACAGCTTCTGCCCTGCTGTTTGCCAACGGCTTCGAGTAATTGTTTCAGCGCGACCAGGAGTGCACGATTGATGTCTCATCCGTCTGCGCCTGTGCTACTCGAAGCCACTGGAAAACAAATCGACAACAGCCGACTCCTGAAAACAAGCGCTGACTTCACTGGTGTCGTTCGTGCTCACGTTGGTGGCGGTAGCGGTGAGGTAACCCGGTGCGCCGCTGCCATGGATCGGGAAATTCAAAGTCACCAATCCTTGATTACCAGTGACGGCGAGCACAGTCGCAACCCTCGTGGTCATGTTGCCGCCGCGATCGCCGCCCGGGCAAAAGGATAGGAAATCCAAAGCCCCTTTTTGACCAGCATACGCTGCGGATTGGCGCGGTCAAGAGGCGCGCATGGCGGCCCGGCCTGTCCTGTGACGGTCACTTTTGTGGGCAAAATGCGCTTGCGGCGGCTACTGGCAGCGCATCGCACGGCACCGCACAAGTCGGTCGGGCGAGCTCTCGCGTGGCGTTTGCGCCGTTGTGCGGACGTGGGTTGGCGTCGCCGCGGCGCTGAGCGCGCGTCGGGTAGGGTCGAACTCGCTTACCAGACCAGATCCTGGTTCTGGTTTTCGTAGTCGGGCATGACGTGTACTGGCGGATCGGGGTGGTGCGATCTGCGGGTCCAGAGATCATCCCGTTGCTGCATCGCGTCGACGCCAGGAGGGCCGCGGATCGACGCCGCGCGCGGCGCGCGGCTGGGCTCGCCAAGGTGCTCAAGAATGCGCACGATTGCGGCGCGCTCGGTGATGAAGGGGTTCGGTCGCTTCGCGACTTCGCCCGCCCCGCCGGCTGCGCCTTCACTTCGCCGCTACGCGGCTCGCTCGGTCAGTTGCATGCTGCCGCCGCGGCGTCGGCAGCGTAGAGGATCAACCTCATAGGTGCGGGCGATGAGCCTTGCCCATGCTCGGGCGCCCGGTGATGCGGCGGTGGATGGTTCTGGAAGGGGCCGGATGTGGGCGGACAGACTCAGTTGCACGCGGATGGCTGCTGCCAAGTTTTCGGGCGCCGCTGGAGCCGCTGACTGCGTCTCTGACACGGCTGCAAGTGCCGCGCCTGATGCCACCGATTGCGGTGTCGCCGACGCGACCGCTGCTGCAACCACCTCCCCTGCCAGCGCCGCCACTTGCGCTCGCAGGGCGGCGTGCGGCGCGAATACCCCATGATAGCGGTGCAGATGCCGGCGCGGCGGCGGAATGAAGCGCGCCAGCCGGTCGAGCAACTCCAGTGGGGTCAGGGTGAGTTGCCAACTGCCGTCCGGGCGTGGCTTATCAAAGGTATAGATGAGGCGCTCGCCATCGTCGGCCTTCGTCAGTCGCTCCGAAGCCCAGCAGGGCCGCGCGCAATAGCGCAGCAAACGGGCTAGCGCCGGGCGGTCGTCGGCAGCGATGGCGACGGAGGCGTCGACCGAGAATCCTCCCCCATAGTCCCAGTCGGCCATGTACGCGGCGGCTTCCGCGTCCAGCACGCCATGCCGGCAGTACGCAGCCAGCACCCGCCGTCGCACGCGCGCCTGCACCCTGACCACCATGTCGGCATCGACGGTCGCGGACACGAAGCCGAGGCTCTTGCCGTCCGCCGCAGCGAACACGCCGTCGCTCACGCAGCAGTGGTAATGCCAGTGCTCATTGAGCGCCGAACCGAAGCGCTGCAAGAAGCTCACCGCACCCAGGCGCGCGCTGGCCGGCGCGGCAGCGCTGCGGCGCAGTTCGCGCTCGATGCTGCCGACGAAGATCCGCAGCACCCGCGTCGCCAGCGCCGAGTGGCTGCGCAGCGCCGGCCGCAAGCGCTTGGGCAACGACAACACCCACTGCCGCATCGGCACGCGCGGAATGAGTGACTTCATCGCCGATTCGTCGCTCGGGAAGATGCGTCCGCTCGCGGACGGTTCAGTTCTCGAAGCCGTCTTGGAACAGCTCGGGAAGGTCTGAACAAGTCCCTTCGTGAGCGCGGTATGGGCGTATCCGCCCGTGACGCGGCAATTGGACTTTCCTGATCGCCAAAATGCGTATTTTTAGCCTTTTCAGGCCTCTTTTTGCCTTAATTC